>Ga0209755_10002585_pt1 | contig 24533 bp, 18 predicted proteins | sample TergutCo191P1_FD_187301 | JGI IMG/M metagenome (GOLD analysis project Ga0209755, IMG submission 187301) | Cornitermes sp. P1 segment gut microbial communities from Petit-Saut dam, French Guiana - Co191P1 (SPAdes) (version 2) | ecosystem: Host-associated > Arthropoda: Insects > Digestive system...
ACTGGATTGTCTGTTATGGTGGGATAGTGGATGAAGTCATTTAAGTGACCACTCACATCCATCCATCCATCCATCAAGTTGTGCTTCAACTCTTCCACATGAGATCTCTGCTCTTCTGGGATGTTATGCCATGTTGGTAGTCCTCTTGGACACTTGGCTTAGTTTTACAAGTTCTTTGTAATAATCTCTGCTGCAGTCAGATGTATATAACTTCGGGTTTTTCACAGTAGTGTATAATGTGTCTTCTGTTTTATGCACCATTTAGACTGTGGTGGTATAATGCAGCAGGTTACAGTAAGACACAGAGCCAGTGTATGTAAAGTTAGTATTATACAGATGGGTAATTTTGAAGAAGTATTGCATTGTTTCTACAGAACCCTGTGTACTCTATTATTCATTGTTTGTGACTTAAAAATCTTTACAATTATGTGAACGTAATTCTGACCCCTGTATACACCTAGTGGTAGAAGAGGATCAACTAATGGAAGTAAGTGCAGTTGTGACATGTTTACTGCTTGAACATGTCAGAAAATAAGAACTTGCATTACCAATAGACTAGAATAGCAGAGGAGCTTTTAAAAGGTGCAAAGGTAAGGCAAACTTTTGAAAACTTGTAAACATTGAAGTGAATGCGTGTCTGCTGGATTTACATTAGTGTTTAGAATGTAAACAGCAGAGAGAATGTGGTCTGATTGTTAGGTGTGTTTGCAAAATTGCAAAAAGCAACTAATAGCTTTGTCACTTGTCTGTTCTTCCATTCATTCATCCATTCTATCTGTCCTCGTGGAACAACTTAGCTCCCACTGGGCAGATTTTCTTGAAATTTGATATTTGAGTATTTTTTGGAAATCTGTTGAGAAAATTCACATTTCTTTAAAATCTGACAAGAATAACAGGTACTTTCTGTGAAAATTTATTTATGTTTATGATAATATCTCGCTGAATTCTCCTCAGATTGAGAAATTTTTCAGATGAACATTTTAGAGAAACTCAAAACACACGTATTGTTCCAAGTGACTTTTTTCCCCTGAAAATCCTGCTGTTTATGAGATAATGTAGAAAAATATTGTATAGCTGGGCAGGACCCCCAGGTGAAAATATAGCACATGCATATTTTGTTCTGGATACCTAAGGCTACAAACACACACTCAGAATATATGATACTTATTGCTTTTCAATGGCAACAATGGCTGTGTGAATGTGTCTTAGTGTTACATTTACAAATGCTTTGCCTATTTTGTTTATTATATTGGGAAACATAAAATAGTACATCCATATCTCTCTCAGCTGCATGAGACAGTCACATAAAACCAAAATGCATGGTTCATTATAACCTTATCTTTTACTTATGACAGTAATGATAATTTGTGGTTACTCTTCTGCTTTCTTTGTGCTACATATTTCTTCCTCTATTCTAATAATCTTATGACTTCTCAGATTTGCTGTTTTATGATATGAACTGATAAAAATGAGATCAGTACAATGAGACTGGAAGTGTTGGCTTTGAATTGTAAGTTTGTATAATTCATTTATCACTGTACTGTCATCAGACATGCAAGCATAGTTACTGCCTTCTTATTGTGGCATTACATGATTGTTTTAAACCGTATCTCCATATCATAGTCTTGGAACTAATCTGTTGCTGATATTCATAAATATAACATACTGGTCCTTACACTTACAGACATTTTAATTTTTAAATTTTTAATTCTCTAAACAATGTTCAGTAATTTTATAGGTAAACACTGTTTTTAATATCAACAGTTATGTAGTACCACATCAGAGAGGCAATAACTGTGCTTCCATGCTTGATGCTGGTATGGCCATACCAAAACACGTACAGTTGAACATGTATGTATTTTGAGACAGTGCTGTAACGTGATTGAATATACAGTGAAAATTGAATTGTTTGAGCTACAACATGATTCACAGATTTGTGGTCCATAATTCCTTCTTTCTCAAAACCAGAGTTGTATGTGCATTCTGTTCCATAGTATTACTCTCATGCTGTATGATAAGTGGGCATGTCCCATGAATTTGTATAAATACCATTTTAAAATACAAATGCACGAAGAGTATCTAGATGCAAATTCTTTAAACCAATTCATTTTATTTCCCTTTCGGATGACCTTTAACAGAAGTCAAATTAGATCATGTTTATTACTTTTGTTTAGGTCCAGAAGGCACTAGTAGAAGGCAAAATGGTTCCATGTATCAACTCAAAACCATTCATCTACTCTGAGCTGCTAATGACATTACCAGACCTTGTAACACATTTCTTCCCCTCTGTGCATCTGAGCAGCTGCAGGCAAGTTCTGCAGGATGTGTTAGGCCTTGACCTTTACCGAGGAAATAGGTATGTGTATTATTTGTATTATTCTGCTACTGATATGTTGTTCCTCCCATATCAGTGGCAGTTCTCATTTCCCACTTCTGTTCATTGTTATTCATCATTTTGTATATGATAAGTCAAGGAATGTTGAACAGTTTTTATTTATTATTTGATATTTGATTCAAAGATATTTGATAATGCATTTTCATTTTATATACTCATGTTTTAGGTTGTAGTGCTATTAAAAAACTGTGTTTTCGGCAGGAAAGCGAAGAACTTATCAATCTGCTTTTTTTTTTATGGAAAGGTATGCAAGAAATCTCAAACTCTGTCAGTCATTTGGATAGTTAATTATCTGTTGTCTGACAGTTATTTTTATTGTCTGGGATGGGCTGCACAGTTTTTTCCCCCAGTATTGGAAATCTATACTCTGCTAGATCAGCAGTCTATTTACAGGTTTTATTGGGATCTCACAAATACATGTTATAGTTTTTTAACTTGTTAGGTGGCTGTGTATTTCATTGAATTTGTTCTTATGTTTAATCATATGTATGTCTTCATTGACCACATATGTGTTTCCTTGCACTGATGGAATGTGAAAGCCACTCTGTAGAATTTTTACTTGCAGCCTGTGACTGACCCTCTATAGGCCCTAGCAGTAATGCTTCTTTAAACATGTGCTCAAAATACCAGGAGACCAATAGAACCACGGATGAGCATTTATGGTTCTGTGTTTTTTGTCATATGACAGCTAGTTATTAGTTGGTGAAAAGGAACGTGTATAGTTCAGAATGTGTTGGTAGATTTTGTCTGATTTGTTTTGTTCTGACATTTTCATTATGTGAATTTTCCGTGAAGATGATTATGTCTTCCAGGATTTGACACCATATAGTCTCATAGAAACTCCCCAGCATGTTAGAGGAACCTCCTGTCTTGCTGCTTCCATTGCCTTGATAGAATAAACAGCTCTGTGGAAAAATTAGTGCATGAAATATAAAATGCAGGATATAATTGGACTCTGTGAGGGAACTAATAGGAGACTGTAGTACTAAAGAGTGGAATGAGACCATGATGTTTGCAGGGCATTAGTGGGTGTCAAGAAAAGAGGTGACAGAAAGATTTATATGGGTGACAGAGAAGTAAACAGTATCTGGGGGTAAAAAGGAAACAAAAAAGTGCCTGATAGGGGACCATATGTTGTTGGATAATGGTTAGGAATTGAGGAATAGGGTTGAGGGAAGCATTTAAAAATCAAGGGCAGAAGAAAAGGTGTTGTGATCTGAGGGGATAAAAAAGAACTGGGGGAAAGGAAAGCTGAAGGTAAATGCATGTTAGGGGCAGAATGCCATTAGAGCATAGATGGGAACTGAGGCAAAGTAGTGAAACATCCTGGAAGACACACTGCGATGAGGTCTTTAAAATCTCATAGCTTTTAAAGTTTTGCACCCTTGTAACAAAAGGGCACAGTTTGTGATAGCAGTATATTATAATTTTTTCCCCAAAAGTAGTTAACTATTAGAAGCATTTCATTTTATTTTTATTGTATGTATTTTTAGAACAAGAGAGGTCTGCATTCTTAATATTCATTGAGAGGCTGAATAACAGTTACATATTAAGGGAGATGACTTTTGTCCCCTGAATACTATAAATTCAGAAAATGCCTGTTACCATTTGTAGCAAGGCTACCAAGTAATGATTGGCACTGAGAGGTTTAATAAATGCCTACCAAATGGTTTTTCTTTTTTCCTTCAATGAACCCTTGTTTTCCATTCTGGGCAAAGCTTCTATACGTGATTTTAGGCTTTTGCTGTGATGTAGATGAGATCCGTGCTCTTCTGGGACCCGTGAGGATCGGACTAATAAGGTTGTCCTGAAATGTTGGTAAGGAATTACCACTCTTCACTGCGTAATATCCCAGAAGAACGCAGGTTTCATAGCTTCTAAAGGTTACTGCGAATGAGGGGAAATTCTGTATGCAGATTCAGCTAACCGGGAAATATAAAGTGTCTGCATCAGATTTATAGCTCTAAGATTTAAGAAGGAGTAGGGCTATAACTGTACTTTCTGTATACACTTTCATGGTGTAGACAGGTACAAGTTTACCCTTTATGTTATTCTTCAGCCAATTTTATCTGTTAATTTTCATACTTAACACAAAGTTACATTTTTTATAGCAGTAGCGGAATGAGTTTAACTGATTAGTTGGATTATAAACTGAGTGAGCATTCTGACAGTGCTGTTGCAGGCATGTGTTAAAACTGATCCCAACAAGGTTGTGGGTGGTGTACTCCCTGGCATTGTGCACAGACTTTACCAAGACATTTCTGTGCTTTCTAAGTATACATTGTCATGGTATACACTTAAAAATGTAATTTCTTTTAAGTCCATGAGAAGAGTGTGGCCTTCTCTGCAGAATGTTTATGGAACTGCCAGTGCTCAACAGCATTATGTTCAGATTTTGTGTACTGAATTTGACCCAAATGGGACATAAACTGTCAGTACTAGCGATAAATTGATTTATGCCCCAAACTATTGGTATGGCTTTCACTTCATTGATTTCCATAGAATTCTCTGTCACTTCATGAAGTTGTGTGGACATCTCCTGTGCCAAATTTATTTGAATCAGATAAAAATGTAGAAAAGGCAGCTACATTTCCTTTATGCCCTAATGTAAAGTGTGCCTTTTACCATGTGCATTTTTATGAAATTTACAATTTATCAATGGGATTGCATGGAGGTGTTCTATACTGAATGATATATCAGACAAATATCTAGAAAACATGGCAAAATTTAATAAATGCACTTATGTAAAGTATGGCTTTTACTGTACTAATTTTCACAAAACTCATAATAGTTGAACAGGACCTCATGGAGATTTTTTATACCAAATTTCACCCGTATCATCTAAGAAATGTGTAAATTATGGTTCGATATTGCTCTACACTGTTAAGTAAAGTATGAATGTCACTGCTGATTTTCACGAAACTAAGGCCTATCTGACAATTTTGGGAAGAACTTGTATACCTAGTTTTAGGAAAGTCCAACAAATGGTTGTTATTTATTGATCTTAATTAGTTACAGTTTATAAGTTTTTATTTTCATTATCAAAGAAGAAGATCACTGCTGTCTGTAAAAAAAGCTGAATACAGCAGATTACATACATTGCTGTAAGGTGTGCTGTAAGTAATCACTTTTACTAAACTTCATCAGACTCTCTCTTAAGAAGTGTTGGATTTACCATTTGCCCTTTATCACAGTAGTTACAATTCACTGCAAAAGTTCAAGTGGAGTGGATTTGTTGTGTGTTAAAAAGTCGCATGTCAGTGTAGATCATGTTTTTGTGCAGTGGCAGTTTGTTAAGAAGAAGAGCTCATGGTTGTGTGAAATTTGCTTCTGCTAAGTGATAAAGAAGCTTATATTAGTTTTGGTGGTATGCAGGCAACAGATGAATATTCTGCGAGAGTCAGGCAAATGTCAGAGTGTTAACGACATACTTCCATTGGTGCAAGTACGAGACGTGATGCAGTTCATGCCACAGATGAAGTATATGTTCAGTCGGATGAACGCTGGTGGTGAGGAGAACCCTTCCAAGCGCCAACGGACCAGCTAGGACATGTTCTGGCCCGGTTCCATGCCGGCTGCAACAACCTGGCATGGACATACTGGGTATGGGTGGTCACAGCATTATGGTTTGTAAAGGCACCATGGACTTCAAACAAATTTTAGTGCGTATGAAATTAACCATGGGATGGCTGAATGGTATGTGAAGAGAGTAATTCTTCTGAAAGTTATTCATACTTGAAATGGATTTCTTACATGAACTTGGAAACTGAATGTGTTTTAAGCTCATGAATAATCAATAACATTTTTAAAGTATGGTGAATTATTTAAAGAATGGCATTTATTGTGACTGCCTTCTTTGTCTATTAAGATAGGAGAGTTAATGGTTGTTTTGAGTCTTGCAGCACATATTTTGCGTCGGCAAGATTAGTGAACTTACTCATGTCGGATAAAAGCGGTAGTATTTAGCCTTGCTCAGTAGGTGTATAAACATGGAACTGTAAATGTTGTTGTTAAGACATCTGAATATTTATTGCTGTGGTTGGTACAAAGAATACAATTTACTTCTTAGTTCCATAAGAATCTAAAGCTCAACAACATTTTCAAGGAGAAAATCACTTTTGTGAAGTGCAGATTTCAAAATATCTGTGGTGCAAGTTGTGATACTTGGTATGTGACTGAGAGAATTGTAATACCATTGCAAATTATTCAGATAATAGTTACTGAATCATCAAAGTTATGTCTTGAATCTTTACAGCCAATAAATTCAATAAAATCTCAGGTATTAGGTGGTCGACCTGATCTTCCTGACTTAGTATTCAGCCTGAGAAGATATTAATTACCCTTTAAGTTGTTGAGCACCAAAAGTCAAATATTTGATTTGTGTGAGTAAACTGTATTCAGATTTTAATTCGTGGAGGACCAGTTTCACGCACTGCAACATTTTTCGTGATTTATATGTACTTTGCATAAAGATTTGTTAGTGCTTTTCTACCTCGTTGATCTGTCTTTCTCCCTCGTTGCTTTTCATTTGGTGGATATGCACATCAAGTGAAAGGATTTTCTCATCTGCGTATTTAACAGTCATGTGTATGTTAAGTCCGTATTATATTTAATGGTGAAAGTGGACTGATACTTGCATTGCCTGACTGAAGTAATGTTATGAAATTTACATACATCTTCTGCATTTGACAAACACTACTGACACCTGATGTACACTTTCAGTTTGGGTAGCTGGCTGTATATTCTTTAGTGAGTGGCACTTCAGCAGTGACTTATTATTTTTGCTGACGTACTTGTGGCATTCAGCACCATTTGCTGTTGTGCCCCCTTCATGCGTATAACATATTGGGCATGCATGGGTTACTGAAGTGTCTGTATTATCATCTTCACAAAAAAACACTTTATAATAACTGTACAGAAAGAAGAAACAGTGAAACCCATTTAAGAACACCCTACTTAAGATGTTTCTGTGCCTGATATGTTAGAATAATTTACTACCAAAATTTTCTCATATGATCAGTGTATACATTGCCTTTATAATATGTCTACCACATCAAAGAATTTCCTGCCTAAGAAGCATGGAAGTTCATGATACAGTGAATTTTTCACTAATTTAGTATGTTTTCTGTTCAAATTCCAAACATTTTCCCCCCAAGTTCACATTTGTTCAATTTGTTTCAAATATATGGTGACAAAGTTACACTCTCAGTTTCTAAGGTTAAACTGTAAGGTCATTTCCACACATGACTTTCATGCAGTGTTATGCCTTTGTGATGTCTGTGGTTTAATGTATTGGTCACTGAGTGTACGGTGTCGGTGAAGCTTGGTAGTGTTACCGTTTTGTTAGTGCTGTCACCTAGTAAGGAACTTCAGGTCCAAAACATTGATAATGCATATGAACAGAATGGAAACTTGTAGAAACACAATCTCATGCCATGTGGGCACTCTTCCTAAGCAGAGTAGCATGGGTTTAATGGCGCCTGTTGCGACTGTGGCATCAATAATTTAAAGTATTCTGTGTGCAGAACTTATATACACTTGTGTTGGTTTTACATTTGTGTGTGTGTGTGTGTGTGCACGCGCGTGCACACGTGTGTGCATATTTTGTTTTTTAAAATGCTCAGTTATTGAACACATGGTCAGCATGACAGCTACATCGGAAGCTGGAATAAAATGTAATACAGTTTAAGAGAATCTAACCATGATAAAGAAGGTGGATGCTGATTCAAATGTTAGCAGCTTGAAGTATGAGACACAGTATTCAGATGGTCTTTAAGTGAACAGCTTGCCTGGGAAAAGATGAAAATGGCAAAATATGGAAAGGTAGAACACTACATAAGGAATTGTTCTGGCAAAAGTGTGCTCTTTATTATACCAGATGTGCTTATAAAGAATATGTTGTCTGGGGTTCTGGAGTGTGTCAGAATCACAAAAAATAAGTGTAATTTGTTAGTTTGACTAGGACCATCTTAAGACAGTTTCACTTTGATTCAGAATAAAATTTTCTGTGTATAAAAATGTTACTGCATACTTTATTACATATTTTTCAGTCCTCATAATGCGTTCACATTAGAACTAGTTTTATCTGTTAGTATGGGAAGGCATGTATGCACCATTTTCATTTGGTAGGTGACAGTCATAATTTGCTACTTACCTTTTTTTGTCATGCAGGTGCTCTTTCTCCTTCCGTACAATATTATGCTCACTAACTTTCTTTTTCTTTGTTTTTTTCCCTGTATTTTGGGTACAAATTAATTGTGTTTTACAACACTCATCTTGAACCAAACTGTAAATAGTGAATTCATCCAGCCTAATGACAAAGTATATAAATTAACTGCTACTAAAAGTGTGGCATTTGAAATGAATCTACAGCAGATTTTGTCAGTTTCTAGCTTTAACTTTAAATGTGACATAGTCACAAATTACAGATCTGTGAGCTAGTTCTGTATGTATTTTGAAGAATGTATTAGTTGTTTTTTGCTGTAACATGAAGTTAACATACGAAAATTACAGAGCTATCTTTTTGTATCATGTGGGACTGAAATTGAAAGTGGTTTGTATGTTAGGGTTTCCAGAATTTGATGTAAGGAACTAAATATTATGAAACATCTGTGTTTCACGGTATTGTTGAGAGATGTCAGGAGCATTGAAGGCTGCGGTGGTAGTGGTCTTGTGCTTTAGATCCTTTTAGAACTGAGCATCACAGTTATTCACATAAAAGTAATTCTGTCTAGCTGAAAAATTAAAACTGTAGTTACCTGATTGTGTTGACTGATAGGTATAGAATCCAATAAAATGTATTCTTACAGCTGTGAAATGATAGCTTGTTTAAAATTGTGGTAAAAGAATTGTCATATACTGTATTTGAAATCTGAAGAAACATTTGTTTTTCCAAGAATTGGTAAGTCATTGTTCCCTAGCATACATGTATATTCTTTTGAAACACTTTGTAAACATTCTTGTGGGATACTGCAAGCTTATGTTTTAGATGATCAAAGTTCTTTTCATACAATTTTTCACATTTGTGTGTCATGCTAATATTTAAAGTGGGTAGATACAATTGAAATTCAGTTACCAACATCTTTGTATCCCTGTGGTCTCTATGTAGGGAAAGGAGTGGTCGTTTGTTTTCTGTTGGTATTTTAAATATTAATAATTGTTTGAAATGTTGTGACATAGTAGTAGTGCTCTGATGTGCAGTTTAGTGTAAATTACAAACATATTGCATTAGAAACCAATTTTAAATGGCATAGGTTTTGTTGCTGTCAGCAGCATGCTAAATTTAATTTTAATTGGACAGCAGTCTTTTACAGTTTAATACCAAATAGTCATTAGCAAAAAATTAAAGTACATTCTTGTGAGATGTACTTAGATAAATTCTAATGGCATTAAATAACAATTGGGAATTTATTTACCTGGAGGTGAAGTTGAATTATGAAATGTAAAAAAGATTTACTGAATCCGTGTGATTCACGGGTTTCTTGTGCCATTTCATTATGTTTATAAAACTGGGCTCCTGCTTTTGATTTAGAATGTTGGTGCCTTAGGAAATACAGTTTGATTCCATATGGTATAGTAACAATTGGCAAGTACACACAAACTGCTTGTGTCATTTCAGTTTGTTGTGATATAATGGTAAATTCTTTTTATGAAACTTAAAAATTTCATAATTTCATATGTGTCATTGAATGAATGACAAGTTGCAGTATTCCACATTTCTGATTTGAGATGTACTTAGTGATGTTTAGCTCTCTATAACTTTATGCGGCTTACATTTAGTATTTTGTAATAATTTTGATATGTTCTGGAAGCAGGTTTTGGGATTACAGATACTACAACATGTCTGTAAAATTCATTTCATTTGGGACAGCTTTCAGAAGAGTTACTAGTGAATAAGCCAGTGCTTCATAAAATGCTGCAAGGAACAACCAAAATATGACACTGAATTCCGTTAACAGTGCTAGTGTTTACAAGTAACAAAACCAGTTGTGAACAGTGTGTGCAAGTGGTTAAAAATATCTTGTATGCATGCTGGATAGGACATGTGGTAGAATGATCTTATGTTTATGACATAAATATTATGAATTTTGTCTGAATGAGTGCTTTTTTTTAATGTTTCATTTATTTATTTTCCAGTTACTCCCTTTTCTGCTGACATGCAATTGAAATGAGTATAATTGTGAAATACTTCATCATTTATTGTGCTGCAGCTGTTCACTTTCTCATCCTTCTCATTGCCTATATTAATTTAATTTTTATTGTATTTAATAGTGAAACTAAACCAAATATGCTGCCCAATTATTTTTCTTTTGGATGAAAAATGTTTTTTTTTTGACAAAAGATGATACAGAGGTGATCACTGTTGGTACTATTGTTGTGGAAATTCAGTTGTTCAGAATTAAGGAAGTTTACGTTTGGCACCATGTTAATACGGATCTTTAGCTTGGTTTAAGTAAATTTCCTTTGTGTTTTATTGCATATACAAGTACTCTTCCCTTGTTTTATCAAAAGTACATGCAAGTAGTCTGTTTCACATAAAGAATTCCAAGTGGCAATCTAAGACACTGCCAGTTTCCACCAAGATGCCTGTTTATGTGCAGAAGTTCAGAAATGTGTGGACATTGTTGCTGCTTGATGTAAAGTATTTGTATATAAATATATGAAATTAATGAAATTTGTTCTGTTATGTGCCCATACACTTTGTTTTGCATTTTGTACAACCCATTGGCCCAGATATAGCATGGTAACATGTTTTTTTATACAGTGACTGGAATTACATTTATCAGACTTAGTCACTTCAAGTCCCTCATTTAATTTTTATTGTGTTATTAACTTGAAATTCATGTATCAAAAGTTCATGTGTTCATCTGTGTTGTAACACTGTATGTAGGATCAGCACAGAGTGTGAGTGTGATAGTGTTCCACGGGTACCAAACACATTGTCACTTCATACCTGTTGGCTGTCACTTGACAACTGAAACTCAGCTGATGCTGATGATAACACTGTTGAATGACACAAATACTTCCCATTTGTTGTTACAGACTGGGGATAATGTGTGTTAAAATATCTTTATGTTTACCTGGTATCGGGATTAACATACTTTTGAAATTGTGGGAAAAATGAACAACCATGTACTTCAAATGCGTCACTAGGAGGAATGTACTGGAAAGTACACAGTTACCATCTGCAGTCCATGAGACTACAATATGTTGAAACGAGGAGGGGGGTTCCCGTCACTTCGTGGTTCACGAACTGTCAATCACTTCATGGTTCACGAACTTTCAAAAAAGAAGGAAACAAGCAATGACAGAAATGTGCATAACCCTGAAAATAAATAACTAACAGTAAAACAAAACAGCTTAGAGCATAGTCTGAAATGTTGAAGGGCAGCAGAAATGTAATGTGACTGAATTTGTTTCATGCATTGTACTGCTTGTGCAGTACTGAGAGTGAAATAATGTTTTACCCACGCATCATGGACTTTTAAACAGAACAAAAATATTTAATAAAATTTCTGACTCTAGGTGAATCTGGCATAACATTATTTTAATGGTGTTCAAAGTAGATTGTTTGTCACTCAGTAGTGTGATTTAATCACCCAATGATCACACATGATGAATGAAAAACCATTAACAGTGGTGAAGCAGTACAAGATGTTTATCATATTTGTAAGAGACATAGTGTAGACATAGGGTATGTTTTGTTGGTGATGTTTTATTCCTCCCAGTGGATATGATGTATAAATTTTGCTTTACTTGTGAGTTCTCAACCAGTTAAAGAACAGATAATGCATTCGTGCTGTACATACTGTATTCACCAGATCTTTTTATTTACTATTCCAAAGCTGTAACGACTGTGAGGTCACTATTTTGTGCATAGTAATGATCATGGTACTGATATTACAGGTGCAGTCTGTTTTATTTCATGTATTTCAGGCAGTTACAAAATGAGATTTGATAAGTGCACAGAGGGAAGAGGAGAATGTTTGAAGCATTAAATTACTTTTATGGGAGCAAGTTGTTCTTCATGTACTTTCTTCCTTTGTCCTCATTATTTTGTGGTTGTACCAACTATGGGGTGTTGCTTATTTCATTGCTTAGTTAAGAAAGATTACAAGTTGAAGAGGTACAGATAATGCACATAGATTTTCATAATGAAATTTAAGCTCACTGTATTACAAGCTGTGTTTTGATCTATTTGTTGAGTGGAAAATTTGGGAAACTGCTAGGGGACCATCCTGGACATTACAGTTAGCCAAGAATTGCCCCCAAAATAGGAACACTTTCTCTTTTGCTTTATGTCCTGTGATCAGGATTGACAGATAATGCAGGTGGAGTATGTGTTGGCTGATGTAACTTAGTTTATAAGGTAAATGGGTCTGGCAATATAGAGCAACAAAAACACCATGTGTCATTAAATCCTTTGGAAGTTTTATTTGCTTCTGCATAGATGTCTTGGACAGCAGCTAAGGCTAAGCTAATTTCAGTACCAAAAAGAAAACATTAAATTTTTTCTTGTAATCACAGAAACATAATTCAGGACAGTTCTTGTTCTGCATTGGCATGAATTGTAGATGTAATGAGATAGGCAGTGTGTGTATAACATAACATTGTGGTGCATTTGCATAACCATTGCTGCCATGGAAACAACAATGCATTCTTTATGTGTTGTTGACTTGCCTGCACTGCCAACGGCTTGCCTGCACTGCCAACTGTGTAAAGATATTGGATGTTTATAATTAATTCATGTCTTCGGCAACAATGCAGATTATACATACCAGTTATTGAAAGAAGCTATATTTCAACTAATTCGCCCTCTTTTCACATGTTACATATAAATGCTGCATTGAAATGAAAGAATGTTTTTTTGCTCATGGCCTCTATATGTACAGTTCTGCTAAACAGATCATGATGCCATATAATTCATTCCATTATTTCTCAGTGTTTATAAGTGTTGTTGTAAAACATTTACAGAAACAGATGGAATTAAGTATGAAGCAATAAGTATTAAATATTATGAGTGTATGTCCGTGGCCTTAGTTATCCAGCATGCAAGTAGCATGCACTGTGTCGGAGTGTCGTCTGTGGCCTGTCTGGCTGTACCATATTTTAACACATTGTCTCTTAAATTACACGATTTTCAGGAAAAAGTTTATGAACATAAAATGTCTGTTTTCATTTTCTGTACAATGTGTGTCTGAAACATTTCTCATTCTAAGAAGAATTGAGCGAGATGTCATAAATGTTCAAACGTCTTCATGTAAAGGACCTATTATTTTTGTCAGACTTTAATCTTCTTGACAGATTTTTGAAAAAATTTTGAATATCAAATTCAGTGGGTGCTGAGTTGTTTCATGCAGACGGATGGATGAACAGACTTGATGGAACTAATGGTCGCTTTTTGCAGTTGTGTGAATGTGCCTAAAAACTGTAAGAGTTATTGACAGGTCAGTTCATTCAGTTGTGTAAAAAGGACATTCACGGGAGTAAATTTTGATTGGCTAGGCACATTTATAATGTTAATTTTATCTGAGGGCTCTGTTTCGTCTGGGTGACTGGTCCCCAACATTGTGATATGGCATGGTGGTCCCATCTTTAAGGGTCAAATATCCAATGAATAAGCTTGCATTCAAGACCTTTATATTGTTTAACTGTTGTAATTATGACAGGTCCACCTATTGTAAACACAAAAGGTATGTAATCCTCAAATACACAGTCTTCATATAATTGTAATATTGGGCATTGGGTAGCATGGCATAGTTCAGTGCAACCTACATTATGTAAAGAAGAATTTCAAAATGATACCTGTGATGCTATCATCTTCAGACAGCATTTCGAGACCCAAGCCTAAAATCTTGAAATAGCATTTTGAATGTTGTCTTTCAGTTCTTGCGCCAAATTAGAACAGTCCATGTGTCTGTATTGTTACAGTGTGTTCCATAAGTAAAACCTGAAATGGACATAAGTTTGGCAATCATAGAGAAAAAAGTCTGTTCTATCCCCATTTAAAGAATTTTTTCATAGAATTATTTACCGTGTGGGTTGTGGCTTTGTCCTGCATACCATACTGTCAAAGAGGGTGGTGGATAGTCTAGTGGCATTGGGAAAGACATCACTGTTTTTCAGGATATTGCTCTTGTTATTTTGTATGTATTGATTGTATGCTCAGACTCTAGCTTCTGAGTCAGGTAAAGGGACTACATCAACTACAGTGGTATTTTCTGTATTTCTGTGGTGGTTGTTTCCGTAACCGTTTAAATTAAGTGATGCTCCATATGAGGTGAAAAACAAAAAGTTGGTGAAAATCTCTCTGTTTTGTTTATCTATATGGATTTATTTAACAACAGTGTATCATCCCGGGTTTCTGCTGCGACTGGAGTATTGTTCAATTTAAATGCCAACTTGGGCGGTGTTTTTTCTTTTCAGGTGGAAGTGATGGACATTAATAAGATATTGTTTTCTTGTTCGTCTGTTGAAGGTTAATGATTGTTGAATTGGAGGGAATGTGGAGGGAAGTTGCTGTGACCTATTTTGAGGCATTCTTAATCATTTGCTTGGTTGGAATATCAAAAAGTGTGAGAAATGTCAGGATAGTTTGGACCATGGTCAGAATTTGAAATAGGTACCTCCAAATACATGTGAAAAGCATTACTGCGTGATCCACCTTGCCCAGTAGACTGACTTATCCTTGAAGCTGTATTCATGCCGCAGCCTTTGCATGTGTGTGTGTGTGTGTGTGTGTGTGTGTGTGTTATGCAGCTGTAGTGTTGTAGGGTCATATTCTCAACAAGTCTGTCATGATGTGATGAGACATGCAACGTGCCACATCAAAGATACTAAAGACAAAAGAGTGTTTCAGGGGTAGCTTTCAGGCAAGTGCCAGTGTCCAATTTCTTTTTGTTCGAGGCATAGTCACGTATTTTCTTTTTAGTCAGCAGTGCGCCAGATACATGAAACCCTTCTTTGTACTGATTATTTACATGGCACTTAAAATCAGGATTTTTTTTGGTGAAAGCTGTGGTTGCATTTCATATACAATAAATGATTTACTTAGAAAAGTCGTGTAAAAAAACCGTCTGTTCCATATCATTTTGCAGTCCATTGTACAAGGGGACTGACTTGATGTCAGTTTTTGATCTAAGCAGTGATCTGCATTAAATAGGATAAGGAGGTTATCAGTGACAGATTCTACTACATTTGAAATAGGAAGATTCATGGTACAGTTTTGTGCTAAAAGACAAATCCCATGTCTTTGCACTTGCCAAACTTTATACTTCCAAATGCTAGATGAAACAATGCCAAGTGCCATGAAAGTTGCTTGTAACATGGGAATGAGTATGAGTGTGATGTATGTGACGGCGTTTGTGTCTTGTTACATGGTGTAAGATACAGGTAAAAGTGTGTTAAGATGCAATATTCATATCTCCAGGTGTTTCTTTTGAAAATTATCTTACTTCCCCACTGAAAGTTAGCAGTTGTAAACTGAAAACTGAATTCCATTTTGCTGTTCTCTCTGGTCTTTCTTAGCATCCCAAGAGTTAATAGATTTATTTCATCTTTCTGTAACCTGAATCTCCATTCATACCTCTGCATCTTGCTTAACCCCGTAAAATTGAAACATGCATATTTAGTATCTAACAGGAATTAAGTTTGTGATCATGGGAAATCAGGCCATTTTCATCTATTGAATCTCATTTTCTTGGCTTATTATTATTATTATTATCATTTATTATTCAGCAGATGTCATATTCATTAGAATTTAATGCAGAGTTTTCTTGAGGATGTTCGTGTTGGATGTAACTGTAACTGGATGTATCACCTGTGTCAGAAGGGAAGTAAGTGTATGGAAATGTGCACTACAAGCCATATGGATTTTTTTTTTGCTCTGTAGGATCTTGTTCCAGAACTCTAATCTGTGTTGAGAAGATAAGAGTTGTTCCTATAGTGAACATGGAGAAATTACAACATGCTTATAGGAACATAAGTCATAACATGTGTTGAGTCTATTTTTTTTTTGTCGTGTATGTGTTTTGTATACCCTTTGTATGTGGCAAAATTTTTTGATGTGTTCTTGGCAAGATGGGGTGACCCGTGTGTAAGAAACACAGTCTACAGTCCTGCAGCTTGAAGAAAATTAAATTTTCATTCCAAGGTAGTGAGTTCGCATCTGTGTAGTGTTTGACAGTAAATGCAACTGTGCTGTTGATACCTCTTTTATTTACTGTTGCTCCTTGACAAGTACCTTTAGGTATTGGGGGTTTCATAAATACAGTTTACTGGCCATAGTGCCAGTTCCTTGTATCATACAGTTAAAAAAACTTCTTGTTTTCTGTTTCTCATAATGTGATCTTATTACACAAGGATTATGTAAAATTAAAATCCATTAATAGAGAAGGTTTTTGCAGATGTCTGAAAACCCTTTGTAAACTGTCTGGTGTTTGTAGAGTACAGTTTGGGAACCACTGTTTTAGATTATACCACAGCACCTGTGTCACTGATCTGACACAGTTTTTGTTTAAGTTTTCTGCATGTTCGCACTGTGACTTTAATGCATTAAATTATGGTGTGGAGCACAGACTTGCACACCTAGCTATTCTGTCATGAAAAATTCTTTCTCTTGTTACCTAGTGTTGCACCAAAACATGTGGATTTTAATGTTTCAGTTTAAATTGTAATATGACAGAAGTTTCTGGAAAATGTGTCATTGGAATATGTTAAGTTGCAGGTACAGCCACAGTGGGTAGGATTCATATTGTCTTTGAAGTTCAAATGTAACTTGTAATGTAATATGCCATAATTTTGTCAGAATTAAAATACAATGAATTTACCATAGGAAGTTGCGAGCTTCCACACAAAATACAGTGTAACAATGAAACACCATTAAGCCATTAGCATTATAAGTTATGTTGCTGAAAACGGTTAGGAAATCATGTTCATTGATAATTTTTTTGTGTATTTATTGCACTGTGAAAATTTGTCTAATAATTTGATATTACTCATTCGATGCATTGTATCAATAATCATTCACATATACCAGCATTTGCACATAACAGAAATTAAATATCTTATATAAGCTTTTACCCTCCTAAATGTTTTGGAGATAAAATTACCACTTCAGGGAGATCTAAGTATGAAGGCATACACAATGCCAAGACATTAATCTCTTACCTACATTATTAAAATGTACAGAATCTATGATACAGCAGCCATAAAATACAACTACATGGACACTGGTAATTCCATTGTTGATATGTTCATAGTTAAAGTTTGCAGTTGTTACAGCATAGTCATATGCATACCAGCATCCAGTCTTGACATATTTGATCCAAAAGGATCAAGTCCATGTGATGTATGGTGTATGCTATGTAGGAAGGGATTGCATACTCAGACTGGATGTTTGTATGCACATGACTATACATATTGTAAAAACTTTAAACTTTACGTAAGAATGTATCAACATTGTAATAACCGTAGTGTCCATGTTGTATTTTGTGCTTGTTCTATAAAGTTTGTAATTTTAACAGTTTAGTTTAATATTGTATACCTTTGCATTAGAATCTCCCTGAAAATGGCTGTTTTATCTCCAAAACATGTAGGAGGGTACATACTTGTGTATGATTTTTAATTTCTGTTATGTGCATATGTTGGTATGTATTGAATGATTTGTATGATGTTATGAGGGCTAATTTGTAATTCTGCGATGACCATGTAAGCCTTAAACCATAGTGTACCAGAGAGCACATGCAAACTGCATTTAAGTTTGTGGTTTATATTGTGATGCTTAGTATTAGGTAAGAATTTTATGTTGTTTTCACTGTGAAGTGTAATATAATTGTGCAATATAAACCAACAAAAAGTGCATTTTCTAGACTAATATTTCAGTTTTTATGTTGTCTTCTACATGTTTTGAACCTGTGTTCACAACATGTAGAAGACTTCGTAAAAATCAAAATATTAGTTTAGAAAGGTGCATTTTATTGGTTTATTTTGTATAATAGGTATGACTTGAAGTTTTTGTTATGGTGACTGTGAAGTTTACTGTAGTGTGGGATGTGATGTAATGTAGTTTGGTAGAAAGGTACTGACCTTTCACAGGAACATGCTACTTGCATCTTATAGTTACCCTTAAAACAGAGACATGTCTAACAGAACAGTTCCAGTCCAATTGTTATGAAACTCAGGACATTATTTTTGTCATTCCTGTATAATATATATATGGACAGGCAGGCAAGCAGGCAGGCAGGCAGGCAGGCAGGTAGGCAGGTAGGTAGGTAGGTAGGTAGGTAGGTAGATAGATAGATAGACAGACAGATAGATAGATAAAAATGTCCCACTCAAAGATCAGAACAAGTCAGGCAATGAAGAATTGAAGAACATTTAGAGACATCTACTGGGAAATGGAAGAAAAGCAAGCACCATAGCAATGTGATGAAGAGAGAAAAAAGCAAAGAAAATGGTAAATCAGTGCAACATTGGACCAAAGAATGTGCATTTATTTAAATATGAAAAGGAGATTACTTAATAGAAAGCAGTTTATCTACTGGTACCATAGTAATGAAAGTGAAAATAACAACTTGACATGTAGTGCTGAAATAGTGTGTAGATTTTGTTCTGCTATACGTTGACCATAGCATAATGTTCTGTCCCATGTTTCCAAGTGTGGGGTCCCATTTCAGTATCTGTCATCTCACTGGTATATTTTACTTTTTCTTGTTTGCTTGTATGCTGTATTCATTTACACCAGTGAATGGCCGTGGACAGTGTAATGCAGTGGAAGCTCAGAACTGTTGGAAATGAAATTCATGTAATTATTTATTTCCATTAAAAAGGAAGCGTGAGAGCCATTTTAACCTTTTGGTGCCAAAGTAAATGCCTTGGTGATCTGCAGAAGATTGGAATTTAAATGAAGCTGCATAAGATCTGATATATTGATATGACATTCAGCATTTTGAGCATTATGCTGCTGTGTAACAGTTGGTGCATTTTTGTCTTAATTGTAACTGGTGAATTGATTGAGTGTCTGTTGTTACAAGCTGCTGTATGTGTATGTGTGTGGGCGCATGAGCATGCATGTACACGCAAGGCAAGGTATTTTTTATTGCAGTTGGTTACATGCAATGATATTCAGTAAGACACAAGCAGAATGAAGTCAGATTATAGGGAGGTAAACATTTTACTCACGTGGTGTAATTCACAGCATGGCAGCAGAAACAAAAAATGTGAGTCAAGGTAATTTAAATATGTGACCTCATTCGGTTACAAAACACACACTGTTATAATCGCAGTAGTTAAAAATTTACATATTACATGGAAGGTAATGCTGATCATGAATTGTATAATTTTGTGAATAATTTCTTTGGTATAATGCCTGTGAAGCGGACTGTGTGTATTCATATGTACCTATAAACTAAGTGAAGATTTCTGTTTGATGTTGAATATGTTTGCCCTCATAGTACATTCCATGCTGTTTATAATGTGTGAAGTACATCTTGATGCAGGTGGATGGTGTACTTGTGTGACTCTTGAGCAGAAATTGTTGACTCTCCTCCCATCACCCAGATTAAATGTAGTGTCTTATTAAGCCACATGGGTAGGCGAGAAAAGCCTGTAGAAATGCTGACAAGACTTTACACCAGATATTTTGACTAAAATATGCAGTTTAACATTGTTTCAGAATAGAGGACTTGAGGTATGTACTAACCATCTGAAAACATTTTAAAATACGTTATTTGACATTTATTTTGTCAGACATCATGTATTCAGTGTTCTCTGCCAGGCATTAATTGTATGAGGCTAAATCTGCAAGAAATTCTGAATGTGGAACTAAAAATCTAACTGAGCTACTGCATGTGGCAGTGTCCTTTTTGAGAAGCAAGTATTTTCTCATATGGCCAAGAAACTTCCTGCATTTATGGAAGTGAAAGGTTCACAACCATATTAGCAGTATCCTGCCACTTGTTCATACACTGAGTCAAATTAATCCAACCCACACCTTTGATTCAAGTTCTTTAAATCCATTTTAATATTATTAACTACACCTAGTTCTTCTGAGTGTGTGTATTTGAAGTTGTGCCATCAAAACTCATACATGCTCTGCCTATCCTTTGTTCCTTGATATGACCATCTGAATATTTGGTGAAGCTCCTCCTCTTAAAATTTTCTCTAGTCTTGTGTTACTTTCTCCTGTTGTGTTAATGTGGAACCTAACTTTAAATGGTCACTGAAAAGCATTTGTTAGTGTCGTATGAGAAGGGTGTAGAGCATGGAATGAAACATTCTGTTATTTGGTGTTCACTGAGTGGTGCAAGGCATAGGAATTTAACTGGTTGAGCTTTATTGTTCTTACAGCACTTGTTACGGATGTGATGTCATCAGGTTAAATGAAATCCATAGTGATTATGGAGGCAGCAAGTGCCTGTAAAATGTTGATACCTATTACAGGCTACATGGGGTCACATCACAGAAGGCTAATTGTATCTCTTTACCCAATTATGGCAGATAAAAAGTGCTCCTTTCCATCCAGAATTACAATAACATACTTGTTCTTTCTCTCTTATAGATAAGCATGCACAAAACACATACACACACACACACACACACACACATACGTGCACACACTTACATACTGGTCTGTGTTTGGAGATGTGAGCATGCAGTAGAACATCCTTGGCCTAGCAGCCACATCAGGTGGTTTGAACAGTGAGTGAACCAGTGTTTCAATAACCACCTCTGATCATATTGTGAGGGACAATGAGTACAGAAGTGGTTCTGTTGTACTGTAGATTTTCTTATGAATGGACTAATAGGGAAGAGTGGTTGGTCAACTAATGACAGTTGTCTGGTACTTGCAAATTGTGTGTGTGTGTGTAGCCTAAAATGTTGCCAAAAGATTGATGCAGTAACACTAATGCATACACATAATACACAAATATAAGTAACCGTGTAGTGAATGTAAGTAAATGATAACTAAGGAGACAAGCCTATGTTGGTACAGTTACATATTTCATGTTCCCATTGCAGGCAAAAATTTCAAAATCACTAATTTTAATCTGTTTATAAGAGGTTCTATATTAATGTGGAATTACCTGGCATGTTACAGTGTGGTTCATTCCATAATTTGCGTACACATTACTGCAGAAAGCTCTCTTGTGTGAAAGAATCACATGCTGCTGCATGACAGAATTGAAAGTTGTGCCCATGTTCAAAAAATGTTGCAAGTAAAGTTATTTTATTTGCCAAGTATTACAATATTGCCCAAAGACTGTCATGCGCTCATTTTATTTGACTTGACGAGCTGTATGAAACAGTGGTTTACTCCCACACGATTTCTAGAGTAATGCTGCTGATTTTGATCCGTCAGATGATTGTCAAGTGCATCCAATAATTCCGGTGTCTACAGAAACAATATCTCGCTACTGTAAAGGCCATATATCTGTACGGATCATTTGTTGATCAGAAACAGGCCAATCAACCGGCACTGAATTTTATGTGGCATTTGAGGACACATGATCCATTAATTCTTATTGTGAGTGTCAGGTGAACCACTGTGTATGTTGGTGTTCTGTAGGCATCTTGGAACTTAATGGCAGTAAATTGTGTATCTTCTGACTCTGGCTTTGAGTTGGCAGTAGTGCTTAACTCTTTTTAAGAAAATTCTAATCTTATGTACAGTAGAATGGCTTTGTTTGAAAGTATCTGTGTAAATAAAGTATGGCATGATCATCATATCACAAATGACTGCAAATTCCCACAATCAGTTTTGTGTGCAATGTGTAAAAGTGTTCAGATTCAGTTATTAAGCCATTTTAAAACAGTGTACTTATCAGTAAGTGTATCATTTCTGGTCTGTACACGGAGGATTTCAGCAGGTTTTCTTCAGCAGTTTTTATGTTGCTAATTTGACAAGATGAAGGTTTTTTAAGTGTCCAGCTGTTACAGCTCTAGTGGCAGTATGATAATATCTGTACATCTGAAGTGGAGACAAACATGATAGATTTATGATCTCCATAACACTCATACTGATGCTGCATTTAAAATCTGTGATTACAGCTCTGATAAAGTAGAATGCTCTGAAGTTGTTTGTTCTGAAATAGTGAGACTGCTCTCGACACTACTCCTCCTCATCATCAGCCTTCCACATCTTTAACCTGGTGGCCTCTTGTGGTCCTGTGCCAGTGTTTGTAGATTCTCCAAACAAATTGGTCTGTTTGATTGCTGTAGAGAACCTGGAATGAGATTCTTGAATGGAACATACAAAGAACTTGTTGTTTGTGTACAGACCTGTTATTTTCTGTGAGTTCAGTGATTCATGTATATGTAAACACCTTCATTATATTTCCGTTCCTTTTGTAATACAATTGCATCTGGCCTGCCAGTCTGCTGCTGCCGTTACTCTGCTTGCTCACGGCTCATGCTTGTTGGTATAAATCAGCATGGACCATGCCACATATGTAATCTTGTGTGAGATGTATGTGACATGCTCAATGGAATAATGTTGCTGTTGACACAGCCTGTTGTTATTGGTAACTATATGAGAAATATACAGGTAGCAAGTTGTTTCAGCTTGTCAGTCACCATCAAGTCGTTCACACGCATGCACACACCTATGTGTGTATGTATATATGTACACAGTATGTATGTATGTATGTACATATATACATATGTATACTGAGGTGTTCAATTCATACTTGCCATTTGATTGAAAGGATTGAACTCTTAAATTATTTTCAGTACTTCAGTATTGTGAAGTTTTTTATATAAGAGTTATTGGTTAATATTTAACCATCATGTATACTTATATATATGAAAGACTTCATGATGGCTTGGAAAAAATAAGGTGAAACATACTTGTATATAACTGACTCCAAGGAGCAGAATCCTTCCTGAGCAGCTAACACTTCCTCTACTAGTCAAGAAATTCCTTTCATTTTATGAAACATGAAGGTTCATTACTGCATTTGTTAGCACCTGCAATCTGTCCCTGTCCTGAACCAGAGCAATCATGTCCGTGCCTCCGCATCCCACCTCTTGAAGATCCATTTTAATGTTATCCTCCCACCTATGCCTAGGTCTTCCAAGTGGTCTCCTTGCCTTCGGTCTATCCATCAAAACCCTGTATGTACCTTGTCTGTCCCCCATATGGGCCATATGCTTCACCCATCTCATTCTTCTTGATTTTATCACCTGAAAGATATTTGGTGAGGAGTACAGAGCATAAAGCTACTTGTTATGTAATCTTCTCCACTTCCTTGTCACCATGTCCCTCCTAGGACCAAATATCTTCCCCAGCCTATGTTCCTTCCTCAGTATGAGAGACCAAGCCTCATAGCCATACAAAACAACAGGAAAAATTAGTTCCATATAGTTTGATTTTTAAGATACTTGTGTACTTCTGAAAAAATTACTAAAAAGCTGTATTTACAGAAACATTCCATGGAGTAAAGTATTTGTAAATGGCATTTCTGTGCGTTCCTGAATCAGACTGGGTTTAAACACTGTTTTTTATATCCATTGCTGTACTTTAATTTAGAAATTTTATAACAATGTATTTTTTTATTTTTATATGTGATAACACTGTTATATGTGGAAGTTACACTGTTCAGTAAGTGTGGTATAAATATAAATTTTACTCTGGATCAGGTTTTTCTCTTTGAAATCTATTATTTTGCTCTTTGCATTAAAAATTTCATTGTCAGAAGTTATTAGTTTTGTCTTGTAAATAGTGTGGTGAGAGTTTAATTCTTCTTATGGTTTTACCAGTACAAACTAGTCATCTGTGAAAACAAGTGTATCTGAGTTTAAATGTTTATTCATAGTTATACTGCTACATGATATATCACCATTTTGTGACAAATGAAAATAGTGTAACATTGTAAATAATGCTGCAACCTGATGAATACATTGTCATGGTTGCCATTCTACTTATACTGCTATCCAGTATGTTTTATAAATGTTATGTATTGATGTAAGCAGTTTGGTTTTGTATTTGATCGTTTTTAGGAATCTCAGATACTTTTTTTTTTTTTTTACTTATCAAAAACCTTGAAATTTGTCAAGATCATGTATGTTCATAAGTTGAACTCCCTGCATTTTTAATCATTACTATTTGTGACAAATCTATCCACACAGGGTTTTTTCT
>Ga0209755_10002586_pt1 | contig 24523 bp, 30 predicted proteins | sample TergutCo191P1_FD_187301 | JGI IMG/M metagenome (GOLD analysis project Ga0209755, IMG submission 187301) | Cornitermes sp. P1 segment gut microbial communities from Petit-Saut dam, French Guiana - Co191P1 (SPAdes) (version 2) | ecosystem: Host-associated > Arthropoda: Insects > Digestive system...
CATTGATATTTCCGTTGCCATTTTTAGTATTTATATTAATACCTCTCACTATATCCGCACACCCCCCGCTCACCGTAACCCCGTCAACCACTGTCTTTCCGTCATTGGGAATATCCACGCCCAGCACCACATGAAAGGCATTTTCTTCCATGCCGGTAAAACCGTTCATCGCGCTGCCGCTGTCATTCCCTAAAAAATCCCCCGACAGAACCGCCCGGTACGCTTCACTCGAAGGCTTGCCAAAACTGTCAAAGCGGCTTTTGCGCTGCGCATCGCTGATGGTTTCGCCGTTAGCTGCATAGCCGCCGAGCAATTCAACGCCGGGGCGCAGCATGAATGTACGATCACGAAGCCCGCGATTCATCTGTTCTAAATCAGAAACTGAGTATTCAGTGTAATCAGCGTAATCCGTGGACCCATCTTCCTTTGGCCAATACTTAGGCGTATAGGTTCCTGCCGCCACGTAAACTATCGCCTTATCCGCGCCGGTACGCAGCGCAGTATACACCTCGTCCATCATTTTTTGAATGTCGTCAGAGGCGGTTTCCCAGGATGAGCCGTCACCGGGCGCTGCCATGTTGGCGCGGATAAAACGTTCCTCGGTGTTCAGGGGTTTCAGGTTCGCCATACTCAGCACAATGGTTTTTTGACTGGTGACATTGCCGCGCACCAGCACCTTTTCGGAAACCACAGCGCGCAGCTTTTCGCCTGTATACAGCCTAAAGCTGATAAAGTAACTGTCGGCAGTTTTAAGCGCCAGGTACTGCACAGTGCCCTGAGTGCTGCTATGAGTAATCACAAGGTCAACAGGCGCATCCTCGCCACAAAGGGCAGTAACCTTGTTAATGTCCGCCCCTGCGGGAAACTGCAGGGTAATGGCAATGGAACCTGTACTGAAGTTCAGGGGCAGCAAGGTAAAACTGACACTGTTGTCACCGTTCGGTGCAATCACACGGTCTGCAACCTTCCCCATAAGAATCGCCTTGTTTTCGGCATCGCAAGCTTCAAGGGTAAAATTCCATGTGCCCTGCTGCAGACTGACCGCTGCTCCGGCTGGACTGGTAAAACTCGTTAAAAGGGTTTCCCCGCCTGCGCCTATGCTGCCGAACAGCCTATAATTGGTTATACGGCCCTCATTAAAATCAGGCAATACGCTTCTCAATTGATTGTTCAGTATTATTATCGAAACCAGCGCCTTGCTATTGGAAGCATCCTTCTTGTGAGATTCTTTTGGCGTTTGAAAGACATTTGGACAAGCAGAAAAAACAAAAAGCACCATTGCAAAAGCTAATAATTTGTGATTAATATAATTATAAAAATTCCTCACGCTTGATTCCTCACTGCTCATTCCTTATTGCCGTAACAAAGCATCTTCCCGACCTCTCCTCGCCATTACTGACGCTTACCACAACAACAAGCTCATACACCCCCGGCTGCTGATTAAAATAATACGTTGCCGCAGATCCCGCAAGAACGCCGTCCAGATACCATTTGTACGATGAATATGGGCCATCTACAGTAAAATCAGCCGGTGTATTAGCGCTGACAGTCCGCAACTGGTTCATCAACTCCCATTCGCTCATCATCCCCTCAACTGTTATAATGATTGCTTTGTTGATAAGCACCCTGATTGTTGCGGCATTGCTTGTAACGGAAGCGGCTTCTATTGAATTAGTAACAACAACATAGTAGTAGAATGTTCCCGGTTCATTTGACGGCGGATTGTAGCTTTGGCTGAGTGCGCCTGTTATTGGTGTCCCTCCCTTGTTGCCCGCAGAAGTATTTCTGTACCATTGGTAAGATAAGTTTCTGCCGTCAGCCGCATTTGCGCCCACGGAAAGCGTTATGGCGCTACCGATATCATGGTCGCTGCTTTGCGGCTGTGCGGAGATTATGGGGATGGCGATCCATTTAGCAAAAAGGGTAGTATTTTCAACTATTATTTCAGTATTAAAATTCCACAAGGTAGTTAAGGCGACATCCAAATACCACTCAACAATATAGCCAGTTTTTATTATATTGGCTGGCGAAGTAATCGTACTGCCGTACTCAACAGAAATATTGCTCCAGATCGGCGTTCCTTCGTTAGCAGAAAAGTTTACAGAGAATTTTCCCACCTCGTTCCATTTAGCATACAGAATTACCGGGGCATTGACAGTATCATCATCAAAAAACCATGGAATGGTTCTGGCTGCATCATGGTACCAGCCGCCAAAGGTAGCGTTTGCTTTGCTTATGGCAGGTTCTATTACCTTGCCGCCGCGGCTTACTGCTTGATCATAGGGCACGGGGCTTCCACCGTCTGCTATAAATCTCACCAGAAAGCCGCTAATCTGGAACCACTTTGCATACAAGATTATATTTCCGGTTACTATTTCAACAGAAAAATTCCATTCATTGACACAAGCAGCTTCTTTAAACCAACCAATAAACGCATAAGCATTCCTGACAGGGTTTTCAGGCTGGATGATCTTCCCGCTGTTTACAACGATCTCGTCATGAATTAAACTACCTCCCATGCTGTCAAAGGTAACAAGGAAGCTGTTAGGCGGAATAAAAGTCCATAGAGCATACAGGGTCAAATTACTGGTCACAATGTCATTTTCAAAATCCCATTCATTGATAAATGCATCATCACGGTACCAGCCGCTAAACGCATAACCCGTCCTGCTCATCGCAACAGGAACGGTTAATATACCGCCGTGGTTTACAGTAATGGGGCTGTCCGGAACAGGCGTTCCGCCATTAGCGACAAATGTAATGGTGTATCTGTCAGGCGGTTGGAAGACATCCCATTTGGCAAACAGCGTTGTATCCGCGCTTATTGTATGTTCCGCAAAATTCCACCGATTGGCAAAGCCGCCATCCGTATACCAGCCGTCAAAGGCATAGCCGGTTTTTGTCATTGCGGCGGGCTCCTGTGCCTTTTTGCCCTTCATGACAGACTGCGCTTCCGGTTCAGGCAACCCGCCATTGGCCTCAAACGATACCGTATAGGATATTGCCTTAACCTTAACCTTTGGCCTCAGCGCTTCCAGCGATCCATCAATAGGGCAGGAAAACAAAAAAACAGAGAACAATATCAAAAAAACAACAACATTGTTAATTGTTCTCTGTTCTTTCCTCACTTCCCATGCCTCTCTAATTGCGCATTACCAAAAACGGTAAGTGTATCCCACTGAAACCGTGCTTCCGGTATTTTCAAAATCTGTCCGCAGTGTATATGAAATATCCAGAAAGCCCATGATGTTAAAACCAGTGGTAAAATTGGCGGTAAAATAATTAACAAATGTTTTTCCTTCCAGAAAATCGTATTCACCTAACATATAGCCGCCGCCAGCGCCGATGTACCAGCCTCCGCTCAAGCCCTGTGTGCCTGTAAGCAATGTAAACGGCAAAAACAAAGCGTAGTGGGCAAATGGGTACAGGGAGTAATAACCCACGTCAGCCGCGCCGCTTATAATCCCTGCGGCAAAGCCAAGTTCCAGGAACGAGTAAGGCAATGGCGCAATTGTTCCCCTGACTGTGCCGATAAGCCACGGTGCGGAAAAAGAGCTGCCCACGGAAGCGCCCACAGTCCACAGGTGGGCTGAACGATTTTTTTCAGGTAATCCGCCGGAGCCGGGCATGTAGGGCGCTGCTTCAGGGCGCACGACCCTCCGCTCCTGTGTTGGTGATGCCGCTGTTTTTCTGAAGAACAGAAAACTGCCGCCTTCCTGATGCTCGCTGCCGCGAATACTTCCCAGCATGGGCTGGGAGCTTCTAACCTCACGGACAGAAGTAAACAAGTAGTGGGGATCAATAAATGATTCTTCTGCCCTGAGCAGGCTGCTTTTCATACGCATGGCAAATTCAGAAGCGTCAGGCACTGCTTCGCTTGCGCCGCTGGTCATAACCTGCCGGCTTACCCTGGAGTAAGCCCTCTTGAAATATTCACTGTCTATAACAGGCCCTGCGCCACGTGTAATGTCCAGCATATCCCCGGAAAAACAGGAATCGGAAACCAAAAACACATGGCGGGCCGGAAGCTGTGAAACCAAATTCCGAATCTGGATATTGGGCAGCCAGTTGGTCTGGGACATCATATCCCGTCCTCCGTCTGCGGGAATCCAAAAACCGGTATTGGTAAAGGGATCAGTTTGACCGTGCCCTGCGTAAAAAATAAACACCGAATCATCCCTCGCAACCCGCGACCGCAGATTGACAAAGAGCTGGCGTATTCCCGCCGCAGTAGCATCCTGATCATACAGTTCTATAATATCGTCGATATAATAATGCTCTGTCAGGATATCCCTAATTTCCTTCGCATCCCTCACCGGGTTGGCCAGGGGCATCCAGTCCTGATAACGGTCAATGGCAATGAACACAGCCCATTGCTTGCCAATTACAGAATCCAGCACAGTTGAAGTTGGGATGGACAAACCCCTGTCCTGTGCATTTATACCTATGGCCAGAAAAAAAATGAGAAAAACAGCAAATTTTGACCGCATAAACCTACCGCAATTTATAAATATCATATCTTATAGTTACATTATACTACAACTATAAGTTTATTTCTACCCTAAACACGCACTCCCCACATATTTTCCCTGCTTTTTGTCATTGCCGTCAAAGGAAAACGCAACACCAGAGCCTTCTGCTTTCGCCTGAACAAACAAATGCGCCATTGCAATGCCTATATCAATGTGCCGCATTGTGCCTATCATTTTCTCCAGAAATGCTGCGGGCGGGCGAATATAAAAATGATACTTGTTTCCGGTCTTTTCAATAAGCCAGGGCTGCAAATTAACCGCGCTCGGTGCAATCCTTACAGCTTCCGTTAGGTGATCTGCGACAGGCTCGCCGATAACAATGTCTTTGGCTGCCTTCCGATTAAAACCATCCGGGTAGCTTCTTGTCTCGGTTTTCTGGGGGCAGCCAGCCGTCATTGTAATGACACAGCTCAGGCCGTCAACAATTTTGAATCCCTTTTTCGGCTTCTTCATCCCCCACCAGCACGTCCCCAAACCCCTCGATTGAAGCTCAAGATCAATCTGCTGCCCAATAAAACCAATGTTCTCCAGAAAAAGCGGCTTTTCCTCGCTGTAAAATGCAATGCAATAATCCGAGCGCTTGTTCATCACCTCGCCTTTCCTAAGCACTTTAACCTTAACCTTAATGGTATCAACTAACGGCTGAATTTCAAAAGCCGCCATCAAGTCAGTGTCATTTTCCAGAATTTCCGCAGTGCTTTTCGAAAACTCCCTCACCGACTTTCTTTTGTAAATCATCTCCGCAAGGTTCTTGTAATTTTTCATAGTGTTCCTCCTTAAAATATTATATACTGTATCTGTCAGGATCATCGCCAGGCTTTTACTGAATTCAGGTACTCAATTACACGCAATCCGTCTGCTGCGCCTGAACAGGGGCGGCGCTCCGGATCACGAACGCAGGCAACGGCATCTGCAAGCATAGCGGAAAAATACCCTGTGGGGCCTTCAAATATTTCGCTGCTTTGCTTGAGCGAACGGAATTTTTCCGCGTATGGACTGGGAACGCTCTCCCATATTTCAAACACGCCGTTGCCTATGCGCAAGCGGCCTTTTTCGCAGGAAAACTCAATTTCAAAAACAAGATGATCCCGTCCCGCGCCAACTTCAATCAATACAGGGATTGGGGAACAGCGCTCCTTTTGAATTTGCTTAACTTCTGTCCCCTTCGCGCCTCCGCGCCTCTGCGAGAGGTATAGCCGGGATAAATCAGGGCGCAGTTCCCCTTCCAGCCAGGCAGTCCCTGCGCGAGCGGACAAACGCGCACCCAAGCGCCGACTGTGCTTCAATGACATGCCTGTCAGGTACATGATAGCATCCGCAAGATGGGTTCCGTCATGCCAGAATACGTCAATGAGTCGCTTGTTTATGCCCATGTAAAGCACAGCCCTAATGCTCAACAATTTTCCCAACGCAACACTTGCCAGAATTTCTTTTGCGCGGATATAATCCGCTGAGTAGCGCCGCTCATGATTCGTGATGATAACAGGGCCATTATTCTCAAAGCGGGCGATTTTACGGGCGCTGCCTATGGTGTCAGCTAACGGTTTTTCGCAGATGACCAGCGGAACGCCATTCTGTGCGGCAAGGCGGCAGTACGGGTAATGGGTATCCGGGTGTGTTGCAATAACCAGAATCTGCGGCTTGTGAATGCGAAGCATTTCCGCTGCATCGGCATAGACCGGAACCTGCCACTTTTCCGAGTAAAGCCGCCGCCTTTCTTCGTCAATGTCGCAGCCCGCGACAAGATCACAATCGGCGTTAGCTGCAATAGCCCCGGTATGCGTGCAGGGCTTTTCCCGCAGGGCATCTTCCTCAAGCAGGCTGGCAATTCTGCCCAGGCCAATTACAGCCGCAGTGATCTTGCTCAAGATTGCCCTTCGGCTGAAGTCTGCGCTTCTGCAATAACTTCTGCCTTCGTTTGCCCGGCGGCAGCTTCCATTTTTGCAGCCCGCCGTGAATTCACCAGGGAATAAATTACAGGTATCACAAAGAGCGTGATAAATGTACTGACAGTCAAGCCGCCCACAAATGTTTTTCCGATTGGCCTGATGGTTTCAGTTCCCACGCCGCCGAAAAAGGCAATGGGTATCATGGCGAAAATTGTTGTCAGGCTCGTCATAAGGATAGGACGCAGGCGGTTACGGCCCGCTTCCAGGCAGGCTTCCCGCAATTTAAGTCCCCGCGCCCGCATTGTGTTGGTATAATCAACCAACACAATTCCGTTATTCAAAACAACCCCCACAAGCGCCACAATGCCGACAGCGGAGAACATGGTCATTGCTTCCCCGGTAAGTTTGTATATCCAGATCACCCCTATAAACAGCATGGGTATGGTGAAAAAAATAATAAACGGGTCAACAAACGATTCAAACTGGCTTGCCATAACGCCAAAAACAAGAAAAATTGCAGTACCGATGATAAGCAGATACTGCCACAAATATGACTGTATTTCCTGCGCCTCGCCCAGGTAACGTACTGTCACGCCCTGCCGGGGGACAAGGTATTGATTCACCGTATCTTCAAGGCGGCGCTGCATATCGGTTGCGGCAATTCCCCCGGAAAGGTCGCCTGTTATGCGAATAACGCGCTCCTGCTTTTCACGGCGTATTGACGATGGGGCGCGGCTCTCCGCTATGCTCGCAAAATTGGATAGGGGTATCCGCGACCCGTTGCGGCTCATTACAAATACAGCGTCAAGATTCGGAAGTCCCTGCCTGTCTTCATCCTGAAGCTGAACATCCACGTTAATCAGGCGATCTCCACGGCTCATTGTTGTTGCCGTAACGCCGTCCATTGCGGCGCGTATCTCTGACGCAATTGTAGAAATTGAAAGCCCAAAATTGGCAGCCCTGTCCCTGTCAATTTCAATGCGGAGCTGCGGGGCTCCCTCGTCAATATTAATGGTGGGGTTTTCAATTTCAGGCAGGTAACGCATTATAATGTGCTGAATATCATTTGCGGTATCAATAATGGCATTGTATTCACGGGAACTAATCGCAATTTCAATCGGCGATGTTGTCCCCATACCCCGGCCTGCACGAAAACTGATTCGGGAGCCGGGTATTTGATTTGTAAACGGAGTGAGTTTGCGGATAATGGTATCCGGCGTGTCTATCTGCTGGTCAAGGCTGGGCAACACAATCTGGATAGTACCTTGATTTGTCCCGCTCCGCCTTGCAGTAAGAATAATGTGGCGATACCCTTGCACCTCACGCTTGATAAGCTCCTCTATTTCAAACAGTGTTTTTTCCGTAACATCAATGGCGGTTCCCTGCGGCATGGAGACATTGATATTGACCGTATCATCAACCCGTGTACGGACATACATATTCATGCCAATCCCGCTGAATTGCAAAATGGAAAACGTGAAAATTAAAATCGCAAGGGAAACAATCAGAAGCCTGTGGGACAGGCAGAAGTCAAGCGCCCCTTGGTATTTGTTTTCAAGCGCACGGAAAAAACTTTCCATTTTATCATCGATTTTGCGCATAACACGATTTTTCAGCGGTTTTTGCTTGCGGGTATTGAGTTTGAGTATCGCGCCGCAGAGACTCGGAACAAGGGTAATTGCCACGAGCAGTGAAGCGGTCAGCGAAATAACAACGGTAAAAATCAAATCACTGAAAAGCTGCCCCATCTCTTTAAGGTCGTTTTTGTAAATAATCAGGGGTATAAATACACACAAAGTTGTGGTTGCCGATGCGACAATGGGACGCATCATCTCCCGGCTGCCGAGTATTGCCGCAATGTCGGGCTTTGCGCCGCGTTCACGGTATCTGTACACATTCTCCAGAATGACTATGGCGCCGTCCGTTGTCATGCCCATGCCCATAATCAAGCCGGTAACAGTAAGGAGATTCAGTGTAAAGCCGAAAATCGTCATGCACATAAGTGTAAGCAGCATGGATATGGGAATCGCAAGCCCGATAATCAATGTACCCCTGATGTTCCGTAAAAAAAGCATTAAGATAAACATGGCAAGCAAACCGCCCTGCAGTGCATTGGAATAGAGTTGATTCAGGGTGGCGCGTATCATGGTTGTGTTGTCTGAAAGTATTTCCAGGGTGATGCCCTGGGGAAGATTCGTATTTATTTCAGGTAACGCCTCAATAACGCGGTCGGCTACCTGCACCTGATTACTGCCGCTCTCACTCGTCACCTGAATGTAAACGCCGCTCTGCCCATTTACATATACCCGTGCGGCATTGACGTTATAACCGAGGGATACATCCGCCACATCCTCCAGGCGAATAATCTGGGAACGGTTTGCCTGGCCGGTTCCGCCATCGGGAATATTCACGGTCTTTACAACAAGGCGTTTAATTTGATCCAGATTTACAAGTTCCTCCTGGGTCATTATCTGGTATTCACGCGTCCCCCGCCGCAGGTTTCCGCCGGAAGAAAGGATGCTCTGCCCGCGCAATGACGAAGTAATGTCGTTTAACGTAAGATCAAAAGCTGCCAGCCTGTTCAATGAAACCGCAACCTTTACAATCTGGGTAGTGCCGCCGGTAACTTCTGCTGAGGCGACCCCTTCAATGCGTTCAATGCCTGCCTGTATTTCATCTTCCGCAAATATACGGAGTTGATCCGGCGGATAATTGCCCCGCACAATCAGCCGCATTATGGGCAAAGCGCTCATATCGAAACGCCGGACAACAGGGGTTTCAACGCCGTCTGGCAGTGAATTGACAAGGCGGTTCAAAAGCGTCTGTGCGTCAGTCACTGCCTTGTCCATATTTGTGCCGTAGGCAAACTCCAGGTTGATAAAACTAGTCTCAAACTGGGAGTTACTCGTCATGTTGACAAGGCCCCGTGAAGTGGAGAGCGATCTCTCCAGCCGCATGGTCAGGTTGCGTTCAACGTCCGCAGGGCCGGCGCCGGGAAAGCGTGTCCACACAGACAATACAGGCCGGGCAGTGGACGGATACAAGTCTACAGCCAGATTAAGGAGCAGGGAAAACGCTATGCCCAAAGCAAGCCCAAAAAGCACAACGATTGTTACTGGCCGCTTGACCGAATATCCTGATAAATCCATTGCGTTTCCTTACTCCAAAATACGAACAGGGTCGCCGTCCGACAAAAAATTCTGCCCCGCGCTGACAATCCTGTCACCCAATTCCACGCCGTCCAGGACTTCAATAAAATCTTCATTTTCAATGCCGAGTTTCACCTCATGCCGCCTTGCAATCCCACCTTCATCAACAATAAAAACAATCCATGAACCGTATGTGTTGATAACCGATATACGGGGAATTACCGGCACATCTGCCCGTGTCTGGGTTACAAGGCTGATTGTGGCAAACATTCCCGCCTTGATGCGATCGCTGGGACGTGAAAAATTAATTGTTTCCCCGGATGCGGCAATAACGGGCCGTGATGACCTGTCAATAAAGCGCAGAAGAATCCGTATCGTCCTGCTTGCCGGATCCAGCACCGGGCTTACCTCATCAATTTCCGCATAAAAAACTTCGCCCGGAATTGCTTCCAGCCTTACCTGTGCGCCAAGCCCCCGCCTGACAGACGAAACAAAGCGTTCAGGCACACGGGTCTCCACGCGCAAACTCGACAAATCACCAATCACATACACAGCCGATTGTGTGGAAAGAGTGTCGCCGATATTGCAGGGTGCCTGCAGCACTGTCCCTGAAATAGGCGAAATTACCGGGCTGAGCGAATAAACCTCTCCGGGCCGCGAAGGATCAATCATTGCCACAACATCGCCCTGATTCACCCTGTCCCCAATGCGAAGGCGGGCTTCAATGAGTTTCCCCGGCATAGAAGAAACTATTGAAACCTGATTCCTCGCAAGCACATCACCGTTGATAACCACACTGTTTTCGATAGTAGCCGTATTGACAGGCGTTATGCGCACAGCAGCGGCATTCCTGACAGCAGATGCGCCCCGCCCGCCTGTACCCCCCTGCGCTGCGACAGGATCGGCGGCTTTTTCTTTTTTGGGAATAAACGTATACGCAATAAGAAGTAAAAATATAGAACAAACAAAGACAATAATTGCTGTAACAATTTTTGCCGGCTTGCTCTTTTTCTTCGGTTCACCTTCCGGGTTACTGGGAGTCATTTATCAGTTCCTTCCATTTAATATTTAATGCAGCGGATATATCCAGAATAGCCGTCTGGCATGCCAATTCGCTTCGCAGCAGGCGCTGCCTGATATCGACAAGATTATTCCGCGCATCCTCGAGTTTAATGTATTCAATCGTTCCTCTCAGAAAACCTTGCTCCGTGAGTTGGTAACTCCGTTCAGCAGCCTGCAGGCTGAGCCGGGCAATTTCAATACTGTCCCATGAATTCCGCAGATTTGCCGCAAGGGAACGTATTTGGGTTATAGCTTCATTTTCGGCAATTTTTAAGTCAAGCTTTGCCTTATCAATGGCAAGTTTTGCGATTCGTATGGATTGCTCGCCTTTGGTGCCGGGTACCCACGAATCAATCGGTATCCTGATTGTGGCTGTCCCCCCCAGGGAATCCATAAAGGGATTAAAACTCCCGCTCCGCCAATCAAGAGACAGGTTCAGGGAAGGGGACCTGCCTGTCAATGCGAGCTGCCTTTCGATGTTTTCCATGCGCTCTATTTCCTGCCTGCGGCTGACAATATCGGGCCGTCCGGGCAGATATTGCCGGATAAGCTTTTCTGTATCGGTGTCAAAACGGGAAAGCGCTATTTTCCCCTCAAGTACCGCTTCCGTATCATGTTCCATTCCCAGCAGGGCAAAAAATTCACCCATGTGAATGTCGAATAACGAACGGGCGACATTGAGGTTATACCGGGCATTCTCCAATGCAAGCTTGCTCTGTGTCAGGATTAGCTCGCTGACCAGGCCGTTATTAAAACCCAGCTGACTCTTCTCAAGCTGCTGTACTGCCAATTTATATGTCTCTTCCAACACATTCAAATTTTCCTTTTCCGTTATCAGCACAAAAAAACTTTTAGTTACCTGAATCTCAAGCTGATTGCATGCGTCATCATAAGTGAGCAGCTTGTTTTGATACGCCAAACGGATATTCCGGGCAGTGTAGAGGGTGCCCGCGTTCAGGCCAAGACTGAGTCCCAGGCTGGCAGTAAAAGAAGCGCCGCTTTCGTTGAATTCAAAACCATTGCCGGAAAAAAGACCGCTGGAATACCCTGCGGAGGCAGTGGCATTAATCGACGGAAATAATTCCGCCCACAAACTCTGCGCCTGATAATCGGCTGCCGAAACATCAATAAGGATTTTTTTTAGATTGAGATTGCTGTCAAGCGCGTGTTCCACCGCATCCTCAAGGGAAATGAGGAGTATTTCCGCGGCTGCCATTTTTTGATAAGCAAACAACAGGAAGAAAACAATAAAAATGCGTGATTTTTTAAAAATGAGCGCTATCATCCGTTAATATTATAACAAAATTGGATGAATAGGGTAACTACCTATTGGCGAATTGCATCTCAGGCAGGTTTTTCCAGTACCTTTTAGGCATGAATTGGCGCTGCAAAGCGGGGTTGTTCCTGCTCTCATTATTAATCGTCTTGTGATAATTCAGCCACAGGGCTTCCCACTGATCCTTTCCGGGGGATTTATTGCTGTTTTCCGGGAATACCGATTGTAACGCGAACAATTCAGGCGGCGAACCGGAAAAACAGCTCAGGCAGAGACTGCGCTTTTCATCGACAATGGCCCAGGGCACAGAGCCAAACCTCTGGGAGAAATGCCCGCCCATCGCGGGAAGGATAAAATGATCCGGACCGCAAAAGGCAATGTAACGGCCCTGGGCATCCGGGGAAAAGAGCAGCAAGCCCCGGAAGCGATCGATTTCATGCCAGACCTTATTCGCCGTATCAAGAATCAGCCGGACATCGCCGTCACTGCGGTTACTGGCAATGCGTTCCGCGTCAGTACGGCTCCCGGCGGCAAGCACCTTCCTGCCAAAACGGAGCAATTCCCCCTCAAGGAGAAGCTCGCTCATCCAGGCATGGACAAGGGCATCGAAGGCATTCACCGACAACTCATGCAGGCGGCAGGCAGAAGCCGGAAGGCAGGAAAAATTAATACCGGTGGATGAATAAAAGCCATCAATGACAGCAACATCTTCCTGATTGGGCTGCCCTGCTTTTCCAGCGGCAGTCCCGGTCTGGCTCATGGCAAAAAGTTCCCCCACAGCGGGACTTGCATCGAAAAAACCAGACAGCCCCGGCTCAGGGATTCCTAGCCCTGATGCACCGGACGATGTACCATCGGACGATGATGCATCGGACAATGTATATGGCGAAGTTTCCAGCATGGAAAAAATTTCACGGAGACTGCGGCTCATGGGGAAACTATACATTAGTATAGTGGTATTGGCAAGTAGAAATGGATGTTATTCTGCGTCAGAAGCCTTTTCTATCGGTGCGGCAGGCAGACTTTTTTTGCCATGCTTGACAGCCGCTTTGCATGTCTTGCAAATTTTTATCTTTTTGTCACCAACTTCATGTTCATATAGTATCTTCACACTTTCCCGTTTGCATACCGGACATTCACCGCGTCCGAAGGCATATTGATCTTTTATTCCTTTTCCTCTATGTGCTTTCGACATTTAATTCCCCTTATTTGGTAACTACTTTTTCAGCCCTGGGTTTTTCTTTTTTTTCGGGTTTGCCGGCTTTTTCATTGCCATCAGCATCCTTGACCTTTTTTGCGTCTTTCCTGCCCGACTTTTTATCAGCGCTGTCAACATCCAGCTTGTAATCAACAAGTTCCAGGAGGACCATTTCAGCGGCATCACCCTGGCGCAGTCCCAGTTTAAGAATCCGGGTATATCCGCCGTTTCGTTCCTTCATCCGAATGGCGATGTCGGTAAACAATTTTGCCGCAACACCTTCGTCATAAAGACGGCTGGAGACTATGCGCCGGTTATGAACTGTATCTACTTTTGCGCGAGTAATGAGTTTCTCAGCGGTTCTGCGAATCGCCAAAGCCTTGGGCTTTGTCGTTTTAATTCGCTCATACCTGAATAAACTTGTAACCATACTGCGGTGCAGCGCTTTTCTGTGCGCTGACATCCGCTCAAGGGGATTAAATCCTCTCTTGTGTTTCATCTTCAGCTTCCTTTTGTTGTGTATCAAGGTGAACCGCATTTTTAAAGACATTCATGTCGGTTATCCCCAGGCCAAGATTCCACTCTTTGAGTTTCTCCTTTATTTCCTGGAGAGACTTTTTCCCAAAATTGCGGGTCTTGGTAATATCGTCTTCTGTTTTGCGGGTCAATTCGCCAATTGTTTTAATATTGGCATTTTTAAGACAATTTGACGAACGGACAGAGAGTTCAAGTTCCTCTACCGGTGTGTTCAGTATAGCCCTGATGCGTTCATTGTCTTCATCCAAATCTTCTTCAATGCCCAAATTATTTTCATCAAAATTAATGAACACAGAAAAATGATCCTTGGCGATTTTCGCAGCTTCGGCAATGGCATCGTCTGCCTTGACAGTGCCGTCTGTCCAAATCTCCATCACCAGCTTGTCATAATCGCTCCGCTGCCCAACCCGTGTCGGCTCAACAGCAAACTTGACTTTTTTAATCGGCGAGAAAATTGCGTCCAGCGGAATTGTCCCAATGACTTCCACATAACGCTCATTCACCTCAGACGGCACATAGCCCCGGCCAAGGTCAATTTGAATCTCAATGTCGAGTTTCGCGTCGTCCATCAGGGTCATTATGTGCTGGCCTTTGCTGCACACTTCAACCTGTCCGGGCCGGGTAAAGTCATCGCTGGTTAACTCGCGCTTTCCGGACCATTCATAGAGCAGAATGTCCTGCTCCACTTCATCGGGTAACCTCAAACGTATCTGCTTGAGATTATTGATTACTTCCAGGGTATCCTCGACAATGTTGGGAATTGTTTCGAATTCGCTGGAAATATAATGGGGACCGCCTGAAGAATCATACGAAGTGATTTTTACGGCAGTTATTGCGTACCCTTGAATCGAGGAAAGGAGTACCCTGCGCAGGGTATTCCCCACCGTCGTACCAAAACCAGGCTCAAAGGGAGCGGCACTGAATTTGCCGTAATTGTGTTTCTGATCACCATGCTCAAAGGTAATACCTTTGGGTCGCTTGAATCCTTTAATAAGGTTCTTACGGGCCATGAGGACTCCTTATTTAGAATAAAATTCAACTATCATCTGTTCCTTAATATCACCGAGATCGGTAATATCACTGCGCCGTGGCGCAGCCAGGAACTTGCCTTTCATTGCATCCGGATCAAGGGAAAGCCAGGGCATGACACCGGATTTGCCGAACTCTTTCAGCGAATCCTTGATTATCAGCATATTCCGGCTGCCTTCCTTTACGCTGACCTCATCTTCCGGCCTGACCATGTAGGAAGGAATAGAAACCTTTTTCCCATTGACCAATATATGCCCGTGCAAAACAATCTGCCGGGCCTGACTGCGGGAAGTGGCAAAACGAAGGCGGTAAACCACATTATCAAGCCGTTTTTCCAGCAGTACAAAAAGATTTTCACCGGTAATACCGGGCATTCGCAGGGCGCGTTCAAAAAACAGGTGGAACTGTTTTTCCTGCATCCCATAAATTCTCTTCAGCTTCTGTTTTTCGCGTAACTGCACTCCGTAATCCGAGCGTTTGCCGGCGCGCCCTTTTGGGTCTTTTCCCGGAGCGGCGCGTTTTTTATTAATCGGACAGTTGTCGCTTTTGCAGCGGTTGCCTTTTAACATTAACTTTTTCTGCTCCACGCGGCACATTCTGCACACGGGGCCGGTATATCTAGCCATATTTTCTTCTCCCTATCGCTATATGCGGCGCGTTTTTCTCGGCCTGCAGCCGTTATGCGGAATTGGGGTAACATCATTTATCGACTTTACCTTTATACCCAGTGCGCCTAATTGCCGGATAGCCGACTCCCTGCCTATTCCAGGTCCTTTTACATATACATGCGCTTCGCGCAAACCTACCTGCATTGCTTTCTGAACGGCAGTTTCCGTTACAGTCTGCGCCGCAAATGGGGTAGATTTTTTTGCTCCCCTGAATTGAAGCATACCGGAACTTGCCCAGGAAACGGCGTTTCCCATCAAATCGGTAATTGTAACAATCGTATTATTGAAGGTTGCCTGAATATAGACATTGCCTTCATATACTGATTTCTTTTCTTTGCGCTTTTTCGAACCCTTTGTAGCTGCTGCCACTTACTTATTCCTCCAACCTTAAAATAAGCTGTGGAGAAACCCGGTAGTTTTAACCACCAAGGGTTTCTCCCAACTCAAAAACCATAGGTTTTTGAATCTACTTCTTCTTCCCTGCGACCGTCTTCTTCTTGCCCTTACGGGTACGGGCATTTGTCCGCGTCCGCTGTCCGCGCAGGGGCAGGCCTTTCCGGTGCCGCAGCCCCCGGTAACAGCCAATATCCATGAGCCGCTTGATGTTCAACGCAACTTCGGTGCGTAAACGGCCTTCCACTTTATAATCACTTTCAATAATCTGCCTAAGCTCGTTGAGTTCCTCCTGGGACAGATCGTTGATTCGCCGCATGGGATCGATTTTTGCCTTTACGCAAATATCGTCCGCACTGGATCTCCCTATGCCGTAAATGTATGTCAACGCGATATTGACATGCTTATTTGGGAGGTCAATCCCCACAAGACGCGCCATGCTTAACCTCTACTTTGTGCAGCTTCAAGCCGCATATAATAATCGAATATGAAACACGGTTTCATAATTTTCCCCTAACCTTGCTTCTGCTTATGTTTGGGATTCTGGCATATAATCCTGATAATCCCATTTCGCTTGATTACCTTGCATTTATCGCAAATCGGCTTAACACTGGTTCTGACTTTCATCCTTCCAACCTTCTTCCAGTGCGGCTAAACCGCACATAATAATCGAAAATGAAACATTGTTTCATTCATATTCCCCTAAATCACATAAACCGTCAATTGCGGTTTTTTATAAATTCCGGCCCCTGAGCCGACCCCTCTTTGTTAAACCTTCATGATGGTGCATTTTCAATAATCCATCTATCTGGCTCATGGTATCCAAATCAACGCCCACCAAAATGAGGAGACTCGTGCCGCCCATGAGATAAGAAATCGACGGGGGAAATTTAAATGCCCATTGAATAAAAGTGGGGATAACCGCAATAAACGCCAGATACAGTGAACCGGGAAGCACTATCCGGTTGAGTATCTTGGTAAGGTACTCCTCAATGCGTTCGGTGCGGATACCGGGAATGGAACCGCCGTTCTCCCGAATCTGCTTCGCAATTTCTATGGGGTTCAATGTTACCTGTGTATAGAAATACGCAAAGAAAATAATCAAAAGAACATACAGTATGTTATACAGGGTTCCCTGCGGGCTCAGTACCTGGGCTACCCTTGCCAGCCACGCGACATTGCCGCCGACTGTGGAGGCAATCTGCAGCGGGAAAGTTAATATCGATGATGCAAAAATTACGGGGATAACGCCGGATGGATTGATTTTGAACGGGATGTAGGTATTCTGTGAGCCGTACATTTTCCTGCCAACTACACGTTTTGCGTAATTGACCGGGATTTTTCTCTGCCCCTGCTGTTCAAACACAACCAGCGCGATGACCGCGACAAACATCACAAAGACCACGACCATAAAAACCAGGTTAAGGTCGCCGCTCCTGACCCTCTGCCCCAGCTCATACACTGCTTCGGGCAAGCGGGCGACGATACCGGCAAAAATCAACAGGGATATACCGTTGCCTATTCCCCTTTTGGTAATCTGCTCGCCCAGCCACATCAGGAATATGGTTCCTGTGGTAACAGTGAGCATGGCGATTAATGTGAAGGGGACTATATCCAGGCTCAAAACATTTTCTACGCTTCGCTTGATGCTCTGGGCATACTGGGTAACAGCGAATGACTGTATAAGGCAGACCAGAACAGTTCCGTAGCGCTGGTATTTCTGTATCTTCTTTTTGCCGCCTTCTTCCTGTGATATCTTTTTAAGCCGGGGAAACACAATCAGAAGAAGCTGCATGATGATCGACATGGAGATGTACGGCATTATTCCCAGCATGAATACCGAGAAGTTTGAAAACGCGCCGCCTGCAAAGAAGTCGAGGTAATCCACGATTGCATTGCCGGTGTTTGCCTGATCAAGAAAATAGTTGGCAAGCTCGCGGGCGTTAATTCCCGGAATGGGCAAAACCGCGCCAATTCTGAATATCACCAGCATACCGAAGGTAAACAGAATTCGTTCCCTGAGCTCTTTTACTCTAAAAATGCTGACTAAGGAATTTGCCATTAATTACTTCCCATCCGCTTTTGTAGCGGTTGCTTTTTCCGGAGAATCAATAACCACGCTGCCGCCTGCTTTTTCAATTTTTTCCTTTGCAGAAGCGGAAAGCGCGGCAACCTTAAAAACCAAATTCTTGGTCACATTGCCGTTTGCAAGTATTTTTACCGGAGCTTTACCCTTAACGAGCCCCTTTTGACGAAGGGTTTCGGTATCTACGGTTTCGCCTGCGGCATAGCGCTTGTCAATCTCATCGAGGTTTACAATCTGCCATTCTTTTTTGAATGGATAATTGGAAAAACCGCGATGGGCAAGCCGACGGTACAGGGGCATCTGCCCGCCTTCAAAACCGCCGTATGTTTTTCCGCCGGAGCGTGCCTGCTGGCCCTTATGTCCCTTGCCGGAAGTTGTGCCCCGTCCGGAACCCTGTCCGCGGCCTAAAATCCGTCTCCGTTTATTGGCGCCTTCCGGTGCGTGTAAATCAAAATCGTGCATAAACTAAACCTCCCCTTCCTCGAAGGGTACGACACTTACGAGGTGAGATACTGCCTTCACCATTCCCAAAATCGCCGGGCTCGATTCCTGTACAGAACTGGAACCGATTTTTCGCAGACCCAGGGAACGTACTGTAGCGCGTTGTTTGGGAAGGGCGCCGATTGTGCTCCGTACCAGGCGGATTTTAATTTTTGCCATCATCAACCCCACAGTTCATTCAGGGACTTGCCCCGATTTTTTGCAATACTCTTGGCATCCATCATCTTGCTTATGCAGTTGAAGGTCGCCTTGACCACGTTATATTGGCTAGCCGCGCCGATTGATTTTGACAGCACATCGGTTACGCCGCCGGCTTCCATGATTGCCCGTACCGGGCCGCCGGCAATAATACCGGTTCCGGAGCAGGCGGGTTTCAGCAATACCTGCGAAGCCTTAAAGAACCCTGTTACTTCATGGGGGATAGTCCCGTTCTTAACCGGCAGCTTCACCATATTGCGTTTTGCCTTGTCTATGCTCTTGCGGATGGCTTCAGAAACATCGTTTGCCTTGCCAAATCCATAGCCCACATTTCCTTTCCTGTCGCCAATGACTGTCAGGGCAGAGAAAGAAAAACGCCGTCCGCCCTTTACAACTTTGGCAGTGCGGTTGAGCTTTACGAGTTTTTCAATAAATTCTTTTTCCACAGGCTCACGATCCCGGTCGCGCCCGCGATCCCGGCCCCTGCGGCCTTCGCCTCTTCCTTCCCTTCCATCAGAATAGGAGCGGCGGGAGCCCCCTCCTGCCCTTGTGTCAGTATCCGCAGTTTCAATAACAGCGTCAGTATTCCTGCTTACGACTTCATCGTTAGCTGCACTTTCTTTTTTATCCGAAATGTCCATTCCGCCCCCTACCTAAAACTCTATCCCGGCTTTCCGGGTTCCGTCAGCCAAGGCCTTGATTACGCCATGATACAGGTATCCGTTTCTGTCAAAAACAACGGATTTTATATTCTTTTCCAGAAGCCGCTTGCCCATAAGCTCACCGAGCTGTCCCGCACCGGCTATGTTCGCCTTGATGTTCCTTAGTTCTTTTTCCAGCGTGGAAGCTGAAGCCAGGGTATGGCCTTTGGTGTCGTCAATAATCTGAATTGATAAAAAGCGATTGCTGCGGGTAACGGTCATCCGCGGCCTTTTGCTTGTGCCGGAGATCCTCTTTCGGATATGCACTTTTCTTTTAAGCCGTTTCCGGTCTTTTTCCAACATCTTACGCAACATAGTTATACCCTATTTAACGCCGGATTTTCCGACTTTCCGCCGGATCTTTTCGTTGTCATAACGGATTCCCTTGCCCTTGTACGGCTCCGGAAGCCTGAGTTTGCGAATCTGGGCGGCAAACTCACCCACCTTCTGCTTATCAATGCCAGTGACTGTAACCTTGGTTCCGGCATCCACTGTAACGCCGAGTCCTTCCGGAACAGCGACCAAAATGTCGTTTGAATACCCCAGGCTCATCAGAAGGATCTTGCCCTGCAGTTCTGCCTTATACCCGACACCGGTTATAATCAGCGTTTTGCTGAAACCGGAGGAAACCCCTATGACCATGTTGTTCAGGAGGCACCTGTACAGTCCGTGAAAGGCCACTGTCTGCTTTTCCTCATTGGCACGGTTGACGATAATTTCGCTGCCTTTGTCCTCAAAGGAAATAAGCGGATTGTATTTTTGATTCAGCTTTCCCTTGGGGCCCTCGGCATACATTACATTGTCAGCGAAAGTAACCTTGACGCCGCCGGGAACCTTTACCGGTGTTTTTCCAATACGTGACATATACTACCCTCTCACCATACCGTGCAGATGATTTCGCCGCCGACTTTTTTCTCGGCGGCTTTTCTGCCCGTGGTAACACCCTGTGATGTAGACACAATCAGGGTACCATAACCGTTATAAACCCTCGGCATGGTCTTATAGCCCATATACACACGGCGGCCCGGTTTTGACACTTTTTCAATGCCATGAATAATCGGGGCAGTTGTATCATCGTATTTAAGGAAAACCCGGATAACGTTTGCGCCATCCTGATTTGCCTTCTTGAAATTTTTGATATACCCTTCTGTCTTGAGAATCTTGACAATTTCAAGCTTCAGCCTGGAGGTGGGAATATCAACTTTTTCATGCTTTGCCATTCCGGCATTGCGGATTTTTGTCAGCATGTCAGCAACGGGATCAGATACGCTCATCCTGTTCTCCTACCAGCTTGATTTAGTAACGCCGGGAATAAGCCCTTCGTTTGCCAATTTGCGGAAGCAAAGACGGCACATTTCATATTTCCGCAGATACCCTCTGGGTCTTCCGCAGATCCGGCAACGGTTTACTTTTCTTGTTTTATATTTTGGCGTTCTCTGCGCCTTGATTATCATTGCTTTTCTGGCCATTTACCACCTCTTACCAATAAAATTAACCTGCGGTCTGCCGTAGGTAAACCGTGAAATAAAAACGCTTCGCATTTCTATTTCACTTCCTGAAAGGCATACCGAATTTGCCCAGGAAGGCTCGCGCCTCCGCATCGGTTCTTGCCGTTGTAACAATTACAATGTTCAACCCGGCAACCTTTTCAATTTTATCAAAATCAATCTCCGGGAAAATGATTTGCTCCAAAATTCCCAGGGAATAGTTTCCATGACCGTCAAAAGCATTCTGGCTGATGCCCCGGAAGTCCTTTACACGGGGAAGGGCAACATTCACGAGCCTGTCAAAAAATTCGTACATCATTGCGCCGCGCAATGTTACTTTCGCGCCGATTTCCTGGCCTGCCCGAATCTTGAAGTTCGCAATGCTCTTCTTTGCCTTTGTCTTGACTGCCTTCTGTCCGGTAATCTGGGTAAGGGTTGTAATAGCCTCATCCAGCAGCTTTTTGTTCTGCAAGGCTTCGCCGACTCCCATGCTTACCACGATTTTCTCAAGTTTGGGTATTTGCATGGGAGACTTGTAGTTGAATTCCTTGCTCAGCTCCGGAGCAATCTGCTCACGATAAATTTTCTTCAGCCGGGGTATATAATCACTCATTAAAGGGCCTCCCCGCATTTCCTGCAAACCCTGGTTTTATTCGCACCTTCGATCTTGTAACCGATTTTTACGGGCCCGCATTTTTTACAGACAATCATCACATTGGAACTGTGAAGCGCTGCCTCAATTTCAATAATACCGCCGCGATCCGACTGTTTCCTGCGCTTCTTTGCTTTTTTAACAAGGTTCGCGCCCTGGACAACGATTCGGTCCTTGTCGCGGAGGATTTTCAAAATCCTTCCCCTCTTACCTTTGTCTTTACCGGCAATGATCTGAACAGTGTCTTCTTTTTTCAGTTTAAATTTATGAGCTGCTTCAACCATGACTTACTCCTACAAAACCTCCGGGGCCAGGGAAACTATCTTCATAAATTCTCCCTTTTCCCGCAGTTCCCGGGCTACCGGCCCAAAGATACGCTTTCCTTTTGGGTTCAATGCCGCGTCAATAATGACACAGGCATTGTCATCAAACCGTATATATGTCCCGTCCGGGCGGCGATACTCCTTGTGGGTGCGCACAACAACAGCTTTCTCTACCGTACCTTTTTTAATGGTCGATGTGGGAAGCGCGTTTTTTACAGCCACCACAATAATATCGCCAATCCCCGCATACCTGCGGTGGGTTCCGCCCAATACTTTGATGCACTGGACAATTTTGGCGCCTGAATTATCCGCTACATTCAGGAAGGTTTCCACTTGTATCATTTCCTAAAAACCCCTCTATTTGGCCCGCTCAAGAATTTCCACAAGCTTCCAGCATTTTTCTTTGCTGATTGGCCGACTCTCAATCACACGGACACGATCGCCGATCTTTGCGGAATTACCCTCGTCATGTGCCTTAACTTTCTTGACACGCTTAATATATTTCTTATACAGCGGATGGAGAGTGAGGGTTTCAATGGCAACCACGATGGTTTTATCCATCTTGTCGCTCTTCACATACCCAATAAACTCTTTTTTCCTGCTTTTCGATTTTACTGCCTGTGCACCGGAAACGCCGCTCTCTGGGCGGTCACCCGCTTGGCTCGTTGTAATATCTGACATTATTTAGCCTCCGCGCCGATCTTGGCGAGTAACGCTGCTTTTGCATCGGCTGTTTCCTGCTTGTGGATAAGGGTGTTGAGCCGGGCAATCTGCCGGCGCATAATGCGCTTCTGCAGGGGATTGTCGATGTGTCCGATAACCAACTGGAAACGCAGTTCCATATACTTTCTTTTCAATTCATCCCGTTTGGCTTTGAGTTCGGGAAACGTCAAATTCTTGAATGAGTTTTTCATTACTATACCCCTACGCTCCCAGCCCAATATCGGAACGGGCAACAAATTTTGTCTTGATGGGAAGCTTGGCCCCGGCAAGGATCATTGCCTCTTCGGCAATTTTCTTGTCGATACCGCCGCCCAGCTCAAACATAACGGTGCCGGGTTTTACCACGGCTACCCAATACTCAGGCGCTCCCTTTCCTTTGCCCATGCGGGTTTCAGCCGGTTTCTTGGAATACGGCTTATCCGGAAAAATACGAATCCATATTTTCCCGCCGCGCTTAACATGCCGGTTCAGGGCAATACGGGCTGCCTCGATCTGCCTATTTGTAATCCACATCCTGTCCATCGCAACCAGGCCAAATTCCCCAAATACCACAGAATTCCCGCGAGTGGCATTTCCGGGCATATTACCCCGCTGCACTTTGCGGCGTTTAACACGTTTCGGACTCAACATCTATTTACCCTCTTCCTGCCGGAGCGCGTTCCCGCCGTTTGCGGACAAGGGCACCGGCATCTTCTTTCTGTTCCTTGCCATACTTCATACCGTTGTACACCCACACTTTTACCCCTATGGAGCCGAATGTCGTATGGGCCTCGGTAAAGCCATAATCAATATCAGCGCGCAGCGTGTGCAGGGGGATTCTCCCTTCCTTGGCTTCCTCGGTGCGGGACATTTCCGCGCCGCCCAGCCGCCCGGATAGCCGGACTTTAACTCCCTGGGCATTCCCTTTCTTAATCGCGTTGGTAATCGCCTGTTTCATGGTCCGCCTGAATGAGGAACGGGCCAAAAGCTGGCGGGCTATATTCTGCGCGATAATCTGGGCATTATTGTCTGCGTTGCGTACTTCCTTGATCTTGATTTGAATTTTCTTGCTGACTTGCTTTTGCAATTCACTGCCAATTTTTTCGATGTTGGCACCCTTAACCCCGATAATAACGCCGGGCCGGGCTGTGTGAATCGTGATGGTGATTCGCTGGGGATGCCTGATGATTTCCAGCTCGGCAATATCGGCACCCTTTGTTTCGGGCATATCCATTACCAATTGCCGCAACTTTAAATCCTCATGAAGGGTATCCGCGTATTCCTTTGGATCTACAAACCAACGGGAACCCCAGGTTTTATTAATGCCGATCCTCAATCCAGTGGGATTTACTTTCTGACCCATTATTTATCCGCCTTTTTGGTCACAGGTTTAGTCCCGGCTTCACCGGTTTCATCTATTACCACGGTAATGTGGCACATTCTTTTCAATTGCATATCTGCACGTCCCCTGCCTCGAAACCAGACTCTCTTGAGTCTGGGGCCTTCGTCAATTAGTATCTCACGAACATACAACATATCCTCATCAAGTTTTTTATTAATGCTGAGGGCATTTGAAGCTGCCGACTTTACTGTTTTGCGAATAAGCCGCGCTCCCTTGTGCGGCATATGATCCAAAAGGGAAAGGGCTTCAGGATAGGTCTTGCGGCGAATTATATTTGCCACTGGCCTGACTTTATATGGGCTGGCAATAAGGAATTTGCTAATCGCCCTGTAACCGGTTTTCGTTTCCATAATACACTACCTGCCTATTTCGCGGAGGCTTTCTTGTCAGAGCCCGCGTGACCCCGGAAAATCCGGGTGGGGGAAAACTCGCCAAGTTTATGGCCAACAAGGTTTTCGGTAATCAGCACGGCAACCCATGCCTTGCCATTGTAAACCTCGATGGTTGTGCCCACCATTTCAGGAATAATAGTTGAGCAGCGGGAATAGGTTCGTATCCTTCTCCTCTCACCCGACTTGTTCAACTCCAGCACCTTTTTATACAGGCTCTTCTCAATAAAGGGCCCTTTCTTTATGGATCTTGACATAATCCCTTCCTAACCTCTGCCTTTCGCGGCTGCATAACCGCGCCTTAAATCGAACATAAAATTATATTTCATTCTACTTCTTCTTGCCGCGG
>Ga0209755_10002587_pt1 | contig 24516 bp, 27 predicted proteins | sample TergutCo191P1_FD_187301 | JGI IMG/M metagenome (GOLD analysis project Ga0209755, IMG submission 187301) | Cornitermes sp. P1 segment gut microbial communities from Petit-Saut dam, French Guiana - Co191P1 (SPAdes) (version 2) | ecosystem: Host-associated > Arthropoda: Insects > Digestive system...
AAGGAATCAAGGTCGCAATCCAGAGGAGTACGAAAAGATACATGAGGACAATCAGCTGGAGCTGTTTACATAAAAAGTGGCTTTGATGCTTAAACATACCCAGGAGCTTGCTCCTGGGTATTTGATTGCCTCTCGCAAATCCGTAACCGCAGCGTCGCGCTCGAGGGTCAGGCGTTCCACCCCAGCAATCAGCTTATCAATAACCATTGCTACGCTGTTGCAAAACGCATTGTCAGTGAGAAGGATTTTTATAATTTCATTTCTTTTGCGTCTGATCGCATCCAGTTCTTCCCCTGTCATTTGCCCCTCGCCTCAATCATTGCGTCGGCTATCGCATAGCATTCAATAGCGATATACTTTTCCCAGTTGTATCCCCTCTTATTGCATTCCTGTACATCACAAACGGTCATCGCCGCGGGAATGGCGTGGCCCGCAAACCAGTCCCGCAGACTCATGCCATAGCTGGAGCAGTCCGTATAGCCGCACCCGCCTTCCTGTCCAAAATGCTCCATTCCCGGAAACGCCGATCCGCCGTCTTTCCTTTCGCTCATTGCTCACCCTCCTTTTGTTCTAGAATTCGCTGGCAAATGCGGTTATCGCCGCCATCCGACTTTTCCCAAACCCGGCAACACCTTCCTGTATATCTTCCCCAAGTAGACAACACCACATGTCGCCGTCAAGGAAAAGTTTTGGTTTAAGTTCAGAAAAGAGCATCAAGGCTCTGCGTTCGCTCAGATAGAACATTTCCTGCTCGTGCCTCAAAATCTCGTGATTTTGGCGTTGCGTGGATTCGATTAGCTCATAGTCCGTTTTCATTGTTTACCCTCCAAATATTTTTATTGTCAACGACAATACCCGTTCATTGCGCGGTACCGCTATCCAATGCAAGCTCCCTGATCGCGTCCAGTTCTTCCCGCGTCATTTGTCACTCACCTCAATCATTATTGTCAATGACAATACCCGTTGTCGGCGCACCCCTTGATCGCCAGCCCGAGACGAATCACCGCCCCGGCCCAGAAACGCCGCCTGTGTCCGGCCCTCTCGCCGTACTCCTTTACCCGCAGGCCAAGCCTGTAGATTATCCCTGTCATTTTTCCCCTCCCGTGTTTTGTCAGTCTTATTTGTTGCTGAAGAATTTGGCAAACTCCAGGTTGCCATAAGCCCCGGCCGTGACCTCGATGATCTCCCGCACCGTGTAGGATTCTTTCACCTCTTTAAGCCCGTCCACGAACTGCTGCGTCCCCTGGGAACACGCGCCCGTTATGACCCTGTACATGATAACGGCGTCGTCAAAATTAATAACGCTGTCCAATGTAAGGTTTTCGAACGCGCTCTTGTCCCGGTCGGACTGCTTGAAACGGAGGTCGAGGATGCCGGACCTCACGTCCTTGCAATGCGCGTAGTGCTTCCCGTCCGTGATTACGTTGTGGCCTTTTATCTTGCCGACGTAATAGGTAATTCCAGCGGGCATGGTCTTTGTTTTGGCTACGCGCGTTAGGATGCCGTCCGCGTACAGGTGCCTCCCCTCCACGTAGTCGCCTTCCTGGAGTTTTTTATAGTTGGATCCGTCGGTTATCTGCGTGCCTCGCAGGTCCAAGCTACCGCCAACCGTCAGCCCGTCTGGCAGTGAGGTTATCTGCGTGCCTTGCAGGTTGAGCCAACCGCCGACCGTAAGCTCGGGCAGGGACGTTAGACTGGTGCATCCTTCCAGGTCGAGCCAACCGCCGACCGTAAGCTCGGGCAGGGACGTTAGACCGGTGCATCCTCGCAGGTTGAGGGTGCCTTTGACGTTTAGCCCTTGAGGGATCTCGGTTACTCCCGTGCCTCGTAGATCAAGATCGCCCTTGACCGTGTTAGTCGCCTCATCGTAGGCGCTCGTGATTTCTTTTAACTCCATTTGCATTCCTCCTGTTTATCTGGACATAGCTTTGCCATTCCCCGTTTGCGCGGGGAACTGAAACCTTTTATGATAGACCGCCGTCAACCGTGCCAGCCGGAACATGGTCACGGTGTCGGGCGATCGAAAAATTGCCAATAAATCCGCTAAGATTTAGAGATTTGCCGCGTCTCCTCGCGCCGCTCCACAGTCTTAGCGATTTCCCCATTACGCAGTACCAGGTCAATGCCGCATGAGCCGTATTCAGGAGCGCGTCTTAGAATCTCAATCAGGGCCGGCTCTATCTGCCTAAGCAATCGCCTTGCCCGTTCAAGCTTACGGCTGGTATTTTCCATAACTACGCCTCTGCCACGGAGGCCATCGCCTCCGCCTCAAGCTTTTCGATGAACGAGACGGGGACAAGGGGTTTCCGCCCCATTCCCAGGGAAGGCCATTTCTTGGACTTCATGTTGCGCTGAACGGTCGTGTACGAGACGTTCAGTACCTTTCCCGCCTGGCGCATGGTAAGGAACCGCACGGGTAACGCCACGCTCTCCTTCCAATCCCCCTGGTGGCTTCCCTCTTGGGGCAGACCGTCGCTGTCTTGCATCCTCTTCCTCCATAAAAAAAGGGAATCACCTCCGACCCCGTGGGGCGCGGGATCCGACAATCCCGCTTGGAAGTAATTCCCTTCATCACCCTGTGTCGGCAGGGTTTTGTTTCCGGCCTCTAGGCCGAACGGTCCGTAACCGAGGCTACGTCCTATATAAATTGCCATTTGGCAACCTATATTTCAAATTATATAGCCATACGGCATTTAATGTCAAGCAAAAAATTGCCGTTTGGCACAAGTTTTTTGCCGAAAATTGACGTATGGAAAACGCCGAGGAATTCTGGAAGCTGGTAAACCAACTCATAAAAGCCCAGAAAACCAAGCAGGAGGCTATAGCCGCTTCATGCGACATAAGCATCCAGACGCTTCGTGGGTGGATAACCAAAAAACGTTTTCCAAACGCCCCCGAAGCCCACCGTATCGCCCAAGCCTTGGGTACCACCGTCGAATACCTCATTTCCGGGAAAGACCCAGAAAAACCCGACACCGCAGGACTTGTCAAACACGCCGAGGCACTGCTCGACGGCCTTAAAAAACTGTAAGCTTTATGGGGTGGCCAATGTCTTGATGCGACTTAAGGCGCATCCGATATTTATATAATGCGCTTATTTTAGTATTATGTCAAGCGGAAAATGCTAAAAATCGGGCATTTTTTTCTGGCCGCTTGCTAGCAAAATACGGCTTTAGATGCTACAATACGAAGAACGGTGGCTCTCCATTTTGCAATCAGGTGCGAAATTCGTTATATTGGATAAGGAGAGCATTTGCCTCTTTAGTGGAGGAGGAGGGTTACAGAGATGAGTACCGTGGAGAGTCTGCTCAAAGAGGCGGACGAGCTGGGAATAATCAATATCGACACAAACACCGACCCGCTTTCGATGGAGGCGATCCAGACCGCCATAGATGCAACGAGGCGCCTGAATTCTAGGCTGGACAAGGAAGGCATCGCGAAAAAGCTTCAGGAGGCAGATCGCGTTGTCGCCGCCCAGTACAGATAGCCCGGAAGCAAGGGACGAACGGTGGGCCATAAGGATCTTTCGCCCCTTGCTAAAATCGCTGAACATACAAAACATACCCGAGCCGCCCAATGTAACGGAGGTCATCATGGCCGACAGCCGGGATTGGATAATCCAGGGCATGGGGAGGTGTGGAGTATTTATCGAGCGGAGCGATCTGCCCGAGAACATAGGCGGGATACTGATCACGTCCCATGATCCAGAACTCGACTTCTTCAAGCTGCACATTCTTATAAACGACAGACTGTGCGACAAAACGGGCTTCGATAATCGTGTCGAGCAGAAAATAACCGCCGTCCATGAATTCGTCCATGCGGTGGCGGCCCTATCGGCAATATCAAAGATAAGAACCGACAGCCTGATAATGCGATTCAAGGAAATCCTCCGGCAAAAGGCGCACGCAATCTACTTTGATGATATAAAACGTGTTGTCGTGGAATTGGGGGAATCCCTTTCCGTCAAGCTAAATGGGCCCAGAGAGAGGAGCGGGAAAAACCACTTCCCTGACGAACATTTTAGGTTAGGGATAGAGGACTTCCCCGTCAGTTATCCAATCATTTTTGAGGAATTCCTATTGTCCAGGGAAATGTTTGACGAGTACTTTTCACGTGATTTGGTCGAATCAATGTGCAAAGCCATCTCGGAAGAAAATCGTCAGGTTTTTGGGGATTTAGCCCTTCCCATCATAAAAAAAATTGCGGAAGAAAAAGCCTTGGATACCAGCTTTGTGGTGTCACGGGTTTTCGACATACTTGTTCCCATTGTTTTGAGTTACAAGATCCGCCACGGGCGAATTGCCGGATAAACAGGGTCTCGCCATGCGCTTTTATTCGCATTTTCTCCACGCCTTCTGCCGATAATAAACAATGCTCAGGGAGAATCTTAGAGCCGCCATCGCCGACTCCGGCCTAATCGTCAAGGAAATATCTACGAAATCCGGCGTAAACAAGAGAACCATAGACAAGTGGGTGGGCGCAAGCGGAAACGAGCCGCGGGTGGGCGACCTGCACGAGGTCTGCAGGGTGCTGGGCGTGACGATCGAATGGCTCTTGACTGGCAAGGACGGATCGGGGCATACCAAGGCCGAAAGGGAGTTGATAGCGAAATACCGCCGCCTGTCCGACCAGGGGCAGTACGAGGTAAACGCCCTGCTTGACGCAAAACTGAAGGTGCTTGGGGAAGCCGCAGAAAAAAGGAGAGAGGAAATGACGCAGGTGCTGTTCGTCGGCGAACCCACGCCGGCATACGGGGGCAAGGCAACCGAAAAAGAGCCGGCTCCACTTTACATCGTCAGGGACAATGAGACCGGGGAAGACGTAAGCCAGGTTCCCTGGGATGCGAACGTCGTATTCCTGAACGAGGGGCTGGTGGAAATCCCCGAGATTGGGACAACCGTCGCCGGAAGCCCAATCGACTTCGAGGACATAGACCCCGATCCGCCCATGCGCCTTTGGGCCGCCAGCTTCATTCGTGGAAATAAGGAAAACTACCGTTGCGTTCGCGTACAGGGATCGTCCATGACCGAGGCTGACATACAGGACGGCGACCGCGCCCTGCTGGTGCGGGCCAGAACAGCCGAGAACGGCGAGATCATGCTCGTGCGGGACGAGGATTCAAGTACCCTCAAACGGATCAGGGTTACTCAGGTCGCCGACGGGCCGGAGGAAGTTTGGATGTGCTGGGAAGACGGCAGCGGCCACAGGGAAAAGCTGAACGGCGGACACCAGATACAGGCCAGATTGGTGGCCATAGAGCGGAAGCCGAGGAAGCGGTAAACATTTGAGTGACACTGAAAAGTGACACTTTTGGTACAGTACCTAAACGGCAACGCCAGACAGGACTAGACAAAACCACATAAAGCATGACAAAATATCCAAGAGGGGCCGTTTCAGGCCTCTAGAAACACCAGATAACGCAGGACAACGCCAAATGAAGATTTTGATTGCCTTCAGGTACTAGTGCCTTAAGTGGTATGGAAGTTCAAGTCTTCTTCTGGGCAAAATTACCCCTCACAAGTCTATTTTAAAAACTGGTTTGCGGGCGTGTATCTCCTTGTATTGGGAGATGCCAATGTTGAAGCTTCGCTCGGCTTCCAGTGTCGAGGGCGGGCCATGACCTGGAAGCACCGTGTAATCGCCTGGAAGGGAAAGAAGGCGGTTTCGCAACCTGTTCATCTGCGTTGCCGCGCCATAGGCACTGGCTGTTGAGCCTACCAGGCCGGCAGTAAGCACGTCCCCTGTAAAAAGCAGGTTGTCAATCCGATAAACGACGGAATCGGAGGAATGGCCAGGAATGGAAATTACCTCGATGGCGAAGGGGCCGATGGAAATCCTGTCCCCGTCCTTTACCTGCGTTGTTATGCAGTCCTGAATAATGCTGTTAATTGCGAAAACTTCCACCTGGTATATGCGCCTTAAGGTTCGCAATCCATGGATGTGCCTTTTGTGCTCGTGGGTAATCAGCACGGCGCGCAACTTGTAATCGTTCGCCTCAATGTTTTCCAGAATCTTGTTTTCAATGCTGCCCGGATCAATGATAATCGCCTCGCCTTGGGACGCGGAATGCCCTTCCGTGCCAAGGACATAACAGTTGCTAAAGCCCGGAAAGCAGTAGTAGAAAAATAGTTTCATGACACTTCCATTTCAAAAATAGCGTCGGCGGTGTTGGTTGATTTAAAGACAACCTTTTCCCGACGGGCACTGGCAAAATTTACCCGCATTACGTTACAGTTGACGAAGCGAGTATCTTCGATATCCGCACTTATGAAACGGCTGTTGTACAAATTCGAGTCGTCGAAAATAGTTTTGGCAATGCCCGCCCCAAGAAAATTGATGTGTACCAGCTCAGTTCCCTCGAAACGGCAGCTGGCAATCTGCGTTCCCGCAAACGACAAGAACTGCAAATCGGATTTCAAAAAGCTACACTCCACGAATTCGGCAAAGTCGAAAAAACACATCCGCATAAATGTTTCCGAAAACACGCATCTGGAAAAAAACGCTTTCTGGAAATTACAGCCAAAAAACCTGTGGCGGGAAAAATCCACATCGGCAAACCTCATTTCCTCCGCGCTCAAGTCTTTTATTGTTTCATTTTCCGTAATGTAATCGACAATCCGCCCAGTCTCCTGGATGTGGTCCGCCTGGTGAAGAAAGCATATGTCTGAACCGCTTATTGCGGGTCGTCCGCAACCAGCCGCACACGGGTTAATCGTAAACATAGGCTAGTTTAACATTTTTTCAGCTTGCCAACCAGTCCCACGTAGGGTACTATAAGCTATGTGCTGGTATTGTGGTTCGCCCGTTACCGAAAAGGAGCCTTTTGGTCGCTCGCTTCCCTGTGCCTCGTGCGGGAAAGATCTGCGTTCCTGTCGAAACTGTCGTTTCTACCTGCCAGGCGCAAGGGGGGATTGTTCCGAGGCAACGGCGGAACCGGCGGCGGACAAGGAACGGGCCAATTTCTGCGACTGGTTTTCCCTGAACCCAAAGTACCGTGGCGAAACGGCAGGGCAAAAAAACGACATGGAAAAGGCAAAAGCGGCCAAGACCGCTTTCGACAATCTGTTCAGCTAATCTACGATGGAAAACCAAAGAGAAGACAAATGCGTACTTTTTCTGGACTCGGGTCTTGGTGGCATTCCATACTTTCTCCATTTCCACGAAAGGAATCCAGGTCAAAGCGTTGTGTACCTAGCCGATCGCCTGCATTTCCCATATGGCAAGCGGGACCGCGACGAAATTGCCACAATCCTGACCGAACTTGTTGAAAGGATCGTGCAAAAGGTCAATCCAGGGATAATCGTACTGGCCTGCAACTCCGCCTCGATAGCGGCGCTTCCTGGGTTAAGGGAACGTTTTCCCGCCCTTATTTTTGTGGGAACGGTGCCGGCGGTAAAACCCGCGGCGCTTGCGTCAAAAACCAGAAAAATCGGCGTGCTTGGGACGGAGCTTACCGTAAGGGAATCTTGCATAAGGGAGCTTACCGCCAAGTACGGCAACTGCGAAATCGTGGGTGTGGCCGCCCCGGAACTTGTCGAATTCGTTGAAAGCCGCCTTGGTTCCGCGACTGGGGAAGAAAGAAGGCTGGCGGTTAGGCGTTACCTGGACAGGTTCCGTGAAAACGGGGTGGACTCTCTTGTTCTGGGATGTACGCACTTTCTCTTTTTGCTGGAGGACTTTAAAAGCGAAGCCCTTCCGGATATCACAGTTTTTGAATCGGTTCAGGGAATCTCGCAGAGGGTTGAATCCCTGCTCGCTACGAATCGGCTGGGCGAAAGCGCCGGGGCGTATTGCGTCACAAAACGCATGTTTCTTACTGGAAGCGCTTCCCCCGAACCTTCGTGGGTGGAATGGGCGACGCGACTCGGTTGCAAGCTTTCATTGCTGGAGGAAGCATGAGTGGCGAACAGACGGTAAACAACGAAAGGACAAACGTGGTAAGCGGTATGGTGCTGTGTGGTTCCAAAAATATTTTTACCATAAGGCAGGATGGAATCGCGGATAGGCTTGAGTGTCGTCTAAAAGGGAAAATCCTAAAGGGCGCCGAGGGCTTCTACAACCCTCTTGCTCCAGGGGATCGCGTGAGGGTTCAGACTGATCCCGACCAGCCTGGGGCTGGAATGATCATTGCGCTGGAAGAACGGAAAAATATGTTTAGTCGTTTTAACCAAAAAGGTGGCTGCTCCCAGCTTCTTGCGGCGAATATCGATCAAGTTCTCTGCATAACAACCCGCCAATCGCCACCTTTTAGACCCCGTTTTCTTGATCGTGTTTTGTTGCAGGCGGACATCGCGGGAATTCCGGCAATAATTATTTGCAACAAAATCGATCTTGACGATGGCTGCGAATACGAGGACAGGCTGGACGCCGACGAACGACTGGGAGATTTTAATCGCATAGGTTACGAGCTTATCGAGGTTTCGGCGAAAACGGGGCAGGGGATTGATCTGCTGCGTCAGTGTATCGCGGGGAAGCGTTCGGTTTTGACGGGGCAGTCGGGGGTAGGCAAGTCAAGCCTTCTTAACGCGCTGGTACCTGGGCTGGGTATTAGAACTGGTGCCATCAACGAAAAATATGACAGGGGCAATCACACGACAACTCTTGCGTCTATGATTGAGATACTGGAATTCGAAACCGAAACCTGTATAATCGACACTCCAGGGATACGTCGCTTTGTACCGGACGGAATCGACAAGGACGAACTTGTTGTGCATCTTCGGGAATTCGCCCCCCTTGCAGGGAAATGCACCTATGGTCTTTCATGCTCTCATCGCCAGGAACCAGGTTGCAAGATCATGGAGGCGGTGGACGCTGGGGTAATCCATGAGGATCGCTACGAAAGCTTTCTGCGGATTTTCGACGAGCTTGCGGGTAAGAACAATGCGGACTGAAAAATTTGTTCTGTCGCAAAAAACGTTAAAGCTGCTTGAATTCGATGCCATACTGGAACGCCTTGCCCATCATTCCATGAGCGAGGAATCGGCGACGATGATCAAGGAGGAAGAACCCTGTGGTGATCCCATAGCCGTAACGAAAACAAAAGAGGCCGTGCAGGCGATAATCGCCCGCATACATGAGGCTGGGGATCCGCGTCGATACTTACCCTCGATCGGCTTCCTGCTTCCAAAGCTTGACACCGAAGGCAGTTCCCTTGAGCTTGACGAGGTCTTCGCAATCGGCTTGTTTGTCGAACGCGCCGAGGAACTGCGGAACTGGCTGTTACCCCATCCTATTTTTGCGGAAATGCTGGGTGATATGCCGAACTGCGGGGAACTTGCCGCCGTTGTCTTCCGCGTGCTTGACAAGGAGGGAAACATCCGCGATCTGCCGGAATTACGGGTAATTAAGCAAAGGATACGAACCCTAAAGGCAGGTCTTGAAGCGATAGTTTCCCGTTACACTGCCAACGAGGAAATAAGGCGGATGCTGCGATCGGCAGTGCCGTCGCAACGGGACGGCAGAATCGTGTTGGCGGTAAAGTCGAACTTCCGTGGCAAGATACGTGGCATCGTGCACGAGGTGTCTTCCAGCGGGCAGACGATTTTTGTTGAACCAGAAGACGTTGTTGAAAGAAACAATGACATTCTTATTGAAACCCGAAACCTCGACGCGGAAATCAGGAAAATTTTGCTTAACGTTACGATGGCCATAGCAGGGCGCAGCGCGGATCTGAAAGCCTTTCACGCGATTGCCTTAAACCTGGAAGTCCTAATCGCAAAGGCAAGATTCTCGCTGGAAACCCACGGACATTTCCCTTGCGCTGGCGGCATTAACCTGGTGCAAGCAAGGCATCCTCTTTTAAACAAAGCCGTACCTATCGACATTACGATGCAAAAGACCCCAAAAAACGGTGTCCAACACGGCCCGGATACCCGCGCTCTAATCATAACTGGGCCAAACACTGGTGGCAAAACCGTTACGCTAAAGACCGTGGGGCTTTTCGCGATGATGAACCAGATTGGCCTTGCCATCCCGGCGGCGGAAGGTAGCGCCCTGCCAATTTTTGACGGGATTTTCGCTGACATAGGCGACGAACAATCCATAGGGCAATCGCTTTCGACATTTTCCGCACACATTACCAACATCTCTGGCATCATCACGCATTCCACTTCACGCTCGCTGGCGTTATTGGACGAACTCGGTTCCGGCACGGACCCACAGGAAGGCAGCGCGATTGCGATGGCCGTACTCGATCACCTTATCGAAAAAAAAGCCACTCTGCTTGTCACCACCCATCACGGTATTCTGAAAAACTACGGATACACAAGGCAGGAAGTGGAAAATGCGTCGGTGGAATTCGACACGCGCACCCTTTCGCCAACGTACAGAATTATCACCGGCATTCCAGGCGAAAGCCGCGCTCTTGAAATAGCCGAGCGGAACGGGCTTGCCAGCGACATCATTGCGAAAGCCAGGCATTATATTGCCGATGGGCATTCCGACGTTTCCGCCCTGATCAGCGGGCTAAAGGAAAAGCACCGGGACCTTGACTCGCTTACCGAAAAGGCCAGGTTAGAGGAAACCCGCCTAAGGGACGAACGTCGCAAATCGGATTTAAAGGAACTGCGTCTAAGACAGAAGGAACTGGAACTAAAAGCTGGCTTTGCCGGGAGGCTGCAACTTTTGCTTGACGAAAGCCGAAAAACCCTGGAGAACCTGGTAAGGGAATTACGGGAAGGCGAGGTAACCCGCGAAAAAACATTGAAGGTAAAAGAATTCCTGGGGGAACTTGCACGTACGGTAGAGGCGGAAGACGCGCTTCTGGAAGCCGAAAAGCGGGCAATCATTGAGGAACGTAATTCCGACAACCACCCCCCTGGGGGGGATGCTGATTTTGCCCCCGGCGCAGAGGTATTTGCAGGCGAATCCAGACGGCGTGGTGTGTTGGTACGCAAGGGCAAAAAAAGCTCCGCAGGAAATACATGGATTGTGGAAATCGGCTCGTTAAAGATAAGTTTCCCGGAAAGCGAGCTTGTCCCCGCCATGCCATCCCTGCCACCTAAGCCCCAAATAGCAAGCGTTGACTATGCCACGTCCCCTATTGCCCGCGCGGAAATCAACCTGCGGGGAATGCGAATGGGCGAGGCCCTTGAAGCCTTGCGCAGGCAGATCGACGCGGCGGTCTTGTGCGGGCTGGGCACGTTTTCCGTGGTCCACGGAAAAGGGGACGGCATTTTACAGAAAGGCGTTCACGAACATTTGAAAAAGGAACCCGTCGTTGCCAATTATTTTTTTTCCCACCCAGAGCTTGGTGGTTTTGGTAGAACAGAGGTTGTGTTAAGATGAACACAGTGAAGCTTTTAACAGTGGACACCATCGAGGGGGCAAGGCAAAAACTCCTTAACAGCATTTCCATAAGCGAACTTCCCTTGGAACAAATTGAACTGCGCCAAGCTTTGGGCCGACTTCTGGCCAAAGACATACTCGCCCCAGAGGATGTACCCAATTTCCGTCGCTCCACCGTAGACGGTTATGCGGTAGTCTCCGCTGACACGGTGGGGGCCGGGGAATCCTTTCCAGTTTTTTTGAGGTTTATAGCCGCGGTGGAAATGGGAAAGCCCGCTGGCCTAAGCCTGGTCCGTGGCGAATGCGCCTACGTGCCCACTGGAGGCATGATCCCCGATGGCGCCGACGCAATGGTGATGGTTGAATACAGCGAGGTTATTGACGATGCACAAATCGTGCTGTACGAAAGTGTGGCGGTGGGCAACCATATAGCCTGTGTCGGGGAAGACATAAAACAGGGGCAACTTTTACTGCGCCGTGGCACAAAGCTGCGATCCCAGGAAATAGGTGCGCTGGCCGCGGTTGGCGTTACCGAAGTGCCAGTGTATCTGCCTTTGCGGATTAGCATTATATCCTCTGGCGATGAACTGGTTTTACCCCCCGTGCCGCCGGGCCCCGGGGAAATACGTGACGTAAACAGCCTGGCCCTGGAAGCGCTTGCCAAGGAAAGTTACTATCAGGTCGTCGGACTGCGGACGATAAGGGACGACGAAAAGGAGTTGGAGGCGGCTGTTCGGGATGCGATGGAAAAAAGCGACGTGGTTGCACTTTCCGGCGGAAGCTCCCAGGGAACAAAGGATATGACCGCCAAGATTTTCTCGCGCATTGCCGATCCAGGCGTTTTTACCCATGGACTGGCGGTCAAGCCAGGCAAGCCCGCCGTTCTTGGCTACGACGAAAAGACCGACACCGTGCTGGCGGGATTGCCTGGGCACCCTGTTTCTGCGCTAATCGTTTTCAGAATTTTGTTTTCGTGGCTGGCAAGGCAGCTTGCCGGACAGAAAGAACCCTTCCCCGTTCCCGCAAAGATTTCCTGCAACCTTGCCAGCTCCCCTGGAAGGACCAGCTATCAGCCAGTTATCCTGCACCCCTGCAAAGACGGCTACTTGGCAGAACCAGTCTTTGGCAAAGCGGGAATGATCACCACCCTGACGAAGTCGGATGGGTACATCGTAATCGACTTGAACAAGGAAGGCTTGGAAAAGGGAGACGCCGTGCTGGTTTTCCCCTGGGTTTAGCCCTTAAACCCATCCCGCATACCTCGGTACTCCCGAAACAGATCGTCGTACAACGTCGCGTTTTCTTCCTTTGGCTCGAACACTTTATCAATGCGGACAAAAGCCTGTGTTGCCTCGGGAAACGACGAGTGCTTTCCCAAGGTGCAGGATCCGATTATGGCAAGCCCTAAGAGTTCTGTCTCCTTCTGCACTGGAACAAAAATCCGCTTTCCGGTGATGTCCGCCTTAATTTGATTCAGCAAATCGTTTCCGGCTGAGATGCCCGCGACACGCAGCTCGTCAATCACCGCGCCCACTTCTTCCATTACACTAACGATGTCGCGGGTTGCAAAGCTTATCCCCTCCAATACGGAACGGGCGAATTCGGGTCGGCCGGTTGAAAGGCCAAGCCCCCGTACTATGCCTCTTGCCGAGGGGTTCCACACTGGTGCACGCTCCCCGGCAAGGTAGGGCAGGAAGACCAGCCCGCCAGCCCCAGCCCGCGCGGTTTGCGCCAGCGCGAAAAACGCGTCGTGGTTTTCCACGCCCAAAAGGTTTAGGCCCCATTCAATCGCTTTTCCCGTGGTGGAAACTATCCCGGAAAAGTTCCAGAATGGCTTTACTGGATGGCCGTATGACATAAGCCTGGCATCGTCGATGCGGTTTTCCGTGCAAGCGTTTATTCCGTCGGAAGTGCCCGTGCGATTGCATACCTGCCCGGGCTGTGTAGTCCCGGAACCAAGGATTGCCGCGATGAAGTCTGGACCTCCTGATATCACCGGAATGCCAGGCATAAGGCTGGAGGCCATCTGGGGAACAAGCCCACCGAAGATCTCCCCGGGGCGAATGAAAGGGGGGAACTTCCCCTGGTCCAAGCCGAGTTGGTCAAGGATCGAATCTGTCCAGAACCAGCGTTCGAACCCGTCCGAGGGAAAAACCGTCCGGGGCTCGCCCGTTAGCGCATAGGCAAGCAGTTCTGGGCAACCAAGAAAAAACTTTGTCCTTTTGTACAACTGTGGTTCATTGGTTTTGATGTCCAGGGCTTTGGGCAGAAAAAAACCGGCATCGATAAAGTCGCCCGAAAGGTCCGAGACCTGTCGCGCCGCTTCCGTCGCCCGCCTGTCCAGCCATAGCCGTGCCGGGGCGGTGCTTATGGCTGGCGAGTCCAGCACGGGAACGAGGGTCGGGCCGTTCCCGCAGATCACCACAGCTTCGACCAAGGCCAAAGGGGCAACCTTGCCAAGAATACGGCAGCACTCATCAAAGGCCCTTAACCACTGTCCGCTTTCCGTTTCGTGGCGCGCCCCGTCGCTCGGGTTAATGGAAAGTGGAATGGAGTTAAAGGCTATCTGGTTCCCGTCAAAATCCCAGATCGCGGATTTAAAAACGGAAGTACCTATATCAACAGTAAACAGCACCCTTCTATCTTACCCGACATGTGGCATCGTGTCTTTGTTTTCGTAGCACAGGCCCTCGCGCCCTTATGAGCCTGCGAGGGCTTTTTTGTGGGCTGGTTGTGTGTTACAATCTGGCTATCTGCAGACCTTAATAGCGATGGAGGTTGCGCATGGCAGACGTGCTTGGGGATGTTCAACATTATACATACCGCGATTATCTGGAGTTTCCCCAAAGCACGAGATGCGAACTGATTGATGGGGAGATATTCATGATGTCTTCCCCGTCGGACTGGCACCAGGCGATGGTGGTTGAGCTGTGCAGACAGTTAAGTAATTTTTTCCATGGTAAACCCTGTCGGGTGAGGGTGTCCCCATTCGATGTCAGGCTGTTTCCCAAAGAGGACGATTCCGATGACGTGGTAGTACAGCCCGACCTGATGGTGATTTGCGACAAATCCAAGCGGGAGGACGGAAGGGCGTGTAAAGGTGCGCCCGACTTCATTATCGAAGTGCTGTCCCGTACCACAAGGAGCCATGATTTTCTTAGAAAAAGGGCTTTATACGAAAAAGCCGGGGTCGGGGAATACTGGATTGTAGGGAAGGATGCGGTGTTCAAGTACGTGCCGGCTGACGGCGTGTATGTCGAGACAGTTTTCCCCATTGCCGCCGAACCCGTGGACGTGCCCGTTGGCCTGTTTGACGACTTTGCCCTGCGGTTTGACCCTAACTTGGATTAGGCATCTTTGAGTGGACAAGCGCGATCGCAAAGCCAGGAGAAGCGGCTGAGAAAGGGCAAGAGCCCCTCAGTTTTTCATCTGCTTTTGTATCGCCAGCAGTTCGTTTGCCTGTTTGATAAGGTAGTCCTGTAGAAGTTCGTCCAATTCCGCAAAAACCCCAGAGAGGTATTCCAGTTTTACTTCCGTCATTGGCGACGAAAACATTTCGCCTTCCCCGGTTTTCAGCCACTCCTTGCTGACCTTATAGTTCGTTGAAATGAGGTGGATTATCCTATCGCTCATCCTGCGGTTGCCCAGTTCGACATCGCCGAAGTAGCTTTGCGAAACATACAGCCCTTTGGAAAACTTCCGTTGCGATAGACCCAGCGCTGCGCGAATCGCTTTCAAGCGCCCGGCAATCGTACTTGTATCGATTTCCCTGCCTGTCTCTGCCTGCATCTATTGTCCGATAATACCCAAAAAAACACCCGTGGGCAAGGCACCGAAACCAGCCCTTTGAAGTTTTCTTCGAAACGGCAGATTTTTCTATTGACTAGCTCTCAGGACAAGTGCATAATGCTTATATTGCGATATGATCGCAATATAAGCATTATGCAGGTTCAGAGGGAGCCTATTGCCGGAGGTTACCATGGAAGTGGAAACAGACAAATACGCCCTGTTCAGCAAAGCTTTCGCCGAATTGTCCGAGGAATCGCAGAACAAGCTGGTGGACATGGCTCATCGCTTGCTCTATACACACCAACTCATTAGGCGGGTGGGTAACGAGCGCATAACTTTATATCCACCAGATTTGCCTAGGACAAACATTTCCCCGAAAGTTATGGTCCGTATGGGCTGTTAAAATACCCTCCCGCATGGAAATTCTGAATATGTTGAAGGAGCATGTCATGAAGAAAACACGACTCGTCGTCTGCGGTATCTTTGCCGCGGTTCTCGCCCTAGCACTTGCCGGCTGTCCTGGTACCACCGAATCGAGGCCGACCACCGGTTCCGTTACGGGCAACGTGGTATTCCCGGCCGACGCCGGTGGGATTGCCATCTCGGTCAAGCTGGAAACGATGGGGGGTTCGGTCGTCGCATACGTCCGCGTAACCGACGAAACCCCCGCGAACGGCGCGTTCAGGTTTGACTATCTGGATCCTGGCGTTTATGCGCTGTATGTGTCGTCACAGGAGCCGGAGGGAAGGGGCCGGGTACGCACCGTTACGGTAACGGCCGGCGACGTGTACCCCTTGGGTACCATAAACATCGGCATTGGTGAACAAGGCCCCCCTGGTGAACAGGGGCCGCCTGGAGACACCGGGCCTCAAGGCCCCCCCGGTGAGCAGGGGCCGCCTGGAGACACGGGACCTCAAGGCCCTCCCGGTGAGCAGGGGTCGCCTGGAGACACCGGGCCTCAAGGCCCTCCCGGTGAGCAGGGGCCGCCTGGAGACACCGGGCCACAAGGCCCTCCCGGCGAACAGGGACCGCCCGGAGACACCGGGCCGCAAGGCCCTCCAGGTGAGCAGGGGCCGCCTGGAGACACGGGACCTCAAGGCCCTCCCGGTGAGCAGGGGCCACCCGGAGATACAGGGCCACAGGGCGAGCCGGGACAGGTGATACCAGTAACGTCCATAACGATAGACGGTGGCAACATCGCTTCGGCTTCGGCGAACGCGTACACCCTTAGCCTGAACGCCGGCGAATCTGTAATCCTTACCGCCGACGTATATCCGAGCGACGCGCTGGTCCAAACCCTGTTATGGGATTCCGACAATACCGGCGTGGCAAGAATCGTCAGGGTACCCAGACCCGCAGGCAGGGGGCCGATATGGACGGGGCCGGAAACCGCCGTGGAACTTCTGGCGGACAGGGCCGGCACGGCGACGATAACCGTAACCGCCCTGGGCAGCGGTGGTGCGGAAATCACGCGAACCATAGCGGTAACGGTGATCCCCACGCAGTCTTCGTTCAACATCAGCTTCGCGGATCTGGTGGACAGGGCCGACGGAATCCTGAGCATTGGCGACCTAAGCCTACGGAACCTTTTCAGCGAGCCGGCGGTAATCACGCTGGACAATCCCGGCGGACACGCCTTTGACAATATCGCGTGGATATTCGACGGACAGAACATAGGCGATGGCACCGAAACCCTTACACTGGGCGCGCAAGTCAACGGCCAGATATTAAGAATAGGCGAACACTTCCTGACGGTGGTGGTCGAAATAAACGGCAGGGCGTACAGCAACCGCGTCGCCTTTAGGGTTACACCCTAAACCAAGGAGGATCGAAGCATGAAAAACATACGAACGCCAAAGGACGACGCGCGCAAACCCGCGCTCAAAATTCCGGGCACCGCCCTATTGCTTGCCGCCGGCCTTCTCCTGATTCTGGCGGGATGCCAAAACCCGCTGCATCAACAGGACGCGGTGGCGGAAGCCGACACCGGCACCCTTTCGCTGACGATCAACGGGCAGGGATCGGAACGAACGATTATGCCGCCCGAGACAACCTTCGCCGACTTCGTAAGGTTCGGGCTTGTCTTTACGCCCGTCGGCGGCGGCCAGCCTAAATCCGTGGACTGGTGCGCCGACGAGGACCTGACGGACGGCACCGGCATGATTCTTCTGCAAAGCGGAACCTGGGATCTGGTGGTAACCGCGTTCATTATGGAAGAAGGCGACGAGGTCGCCGCGGCCAGAAGCGGCGCGAACCGAATCGCGGTGCTAACCGGGGGGCATGTCGAAAGAAACGTCGTCCTTCTGCCGATTGGCGGCAGGGGAACGTTCAGCTGGGACATAGAGCTTTTGGGTGCCGAAGTCGTTACCGCAAGAATGGAAATCCTGCGGTATCCCGGCAGGGGCGCGTTCCGAGGCCCCTATTACCTTATAGGCGGCGGCGCGCCAATCGGTTTGACCGGCTATCTTGACGACCTGGATGCGGGGCAGTACTTCGTGGTTTTCACGCTGTCCAACGGCGAAAGAAACGTGCGGGCGACCGAAATCCTGCGCGTCTACGCATACAGGACAAGCCATTTCGACGGAGCGTTTTCCGACGACATTTTCGCCGTCTCGCTTTTGTACGCCGTCTTGGACGCATGGAACGGCAGTGCGTGGGATTTTGACGGCGCGGGAATCGATGGTGTGCATTTTGCCATTCTTGGCATCGAAGGCGCGAACGACGACGACGGCTATTTTGTCGATGGCATTGTCGCCCTGCTTAACGCGCTGACCCATAACAACGGGAACCCCATCGTCATCGACTACGAAGCCCCGAACGCCATGAACCGGCTAAAGGCGTTGGTGGACGCCGCGCTGATCGGCATGGCCGCCATGGACGACTCTTTCCTTTACGCCGGCAGCTACGAGGATCGGGCCGCCGCGGAAACGGCTATCGAAGGGCTTGTCAGGAACGGCACGGGAATAACGATCTCGTGGCCCGGCAACGACAGGGCGAGCGTGGTCATAGGCGATTACGAAGTGGGAATAATCTTTGACGATGTCATTTTCGAGGTAACCCTTGCTGCGCAGCTCGCCTGGTTGCGGGACCGCGTACAGACCGGCGGGAGGTACTACATCGAGATAAGCGACGACGAGGACATTATTCCCCAAGCCGCGCTTACATTCCCCGGCAGAAACGACGTTACCATTGTCCTAAGAGGCGTCGGGGCGGAACCGACCAACGTAAGGCTTTCGGTCAACGGCGCAATGTTTACCGTGGGCTATGGTGTTACCCTTGTACTGGACGAAAACATAACGCTGATAGGGCGCAACCAGGATGACCACGGCGCGAACAACAACAATAGCTTGATCGTGGTGACCGAAGGCGCGCTGATCATGAACGACGGCGCAAGAATCGCCGGCAACTTTAATTCCGCGGGCACCGGCGGCGGCGTTCGCGTTTCCGTGGCCGGCGCGTTCACGATGAATGGCGGGGAAATATCCGGCAACGCTGCCTCTTACTTCTTTCAGACATCCGGCACCGTTCCCGTCGTGGCCATTTCCCGCGGCGGTGGCGTGCATGTTGACGGCGGCGCGTTCACGATGAACGGCGGGGAAATATTCGGCAATCTTTCCACCGCCACCGCGATTTCCAACGGCAGCGCCAACGCCCAACCCTTTGGCGGCGGCGTGTATGTCGGCGGCGGCATATTCGTGATGAACGACGGGGATATTCACGGCAACACGTCTTTGGCCTATGCCCGATCCACCGGCATCGGTACCCATGTCGCACCCTCGCGCGGCGGTGGCGTGCATGTCGCGAACGGCGGCGAGTTCGTGATGGTCGATGGGGAAATTCGCGGCAACGCGGTTTCATCCACCCATGTCACTATCCATGGCGGCGGCGTGTACGTCGCTTCCGGCGGCGAGTTCACGATGCTCGACGGGGAGATATTCGGCAATACCGGCGGCGGGGTACATAATAGTGCCGGCGGCACGTTCCGGATGGTCAGCGGGATTGTGTACGGCGGTAACGAAGGCGATCTTAGCAACACGGCGACCGTGGGGGCCTCGCTTAACAACAGCGGCACGGCCCAGTTCGGCGCGTTCGTTGGCGACTCTTTTACCCAGGCCGGTATTTTCCGCACCGTCAACGCAACCATTAACGTTAGGAACGGCGTAATACAGACGCCAATGACGGGGAGCCTTGCCGACCAGCTTTACTGGTTGCGGAACTGGGCGCAGAGCGATAGCGATTACAATGTCGTGCTGAACGGGCACGGGGATATTTCCCCCGCCCAAGCCGCGTTGCCCGAGGGAAGAACCGGTCTTACCATAACCATTACGGGAAGCGTGCCAAGCGAGGCGAGGCTTTCCGCCAACGGCGCATTGTTTACCGTGGGTTCTGGCGTTACCTTGGTGTTGAGTCAAAACCTGACCTTGGTGGGGCGTAACCTAGGCGCGCATGGTGCGAACAACAACAGTAGTTTGGTGGTCGTGGCCGACGGCACGCTGGTTATGGAGCAAGGGTCGGCGATCGTGCGCAATGTCAATGCCTATGGTCATGGTGGCGGCGTTAATGTTTCCTCTACAGGGACGTTTATTATGAACGGCGGGGAAATATCGGATAATATTGTTCTTGGTTCTCGGTGGCACAATCAGTGGGATCAAGGCAGATTTGATGGTGGTGGCGTATTCACCAACGGGGCTTTTACCATGAGCGGCGGCACAATATCCAGTAACGAGGTAGGTCAGGCAGGTCAGACTGGGACTGGTGGCAACGGCGGCGGTGTCCATGCTGGCACTGGGACGGTTACCATTACCGGCGGGACAATTTCTCGTAATATTGCTCACAATAATGGTGGTGGGGTCTTTGCCAACGTACCAGTTGCCATGGCTGGTGGGATAATCTCCCATAACATTGCTCACAATAATGGTGGCGGGGTCTTCGCCAATGTAACGCTTGACATAAATGGTGGTGAAATCTCTAGCAATGCTGCGACCATTTATGGTGGCGGTGTCCGTTTCGAGGGAACAATGCTTAATATGCATGATGGGATAATCCACGGTAATACGGCACGCAATGGTGGCGGTATTTGGACTGTTGGTACGTTCAACATGTATGACGGGGAGGTTTCTGCTAATATTGTTACGGCTACTGTCAGTCAAGCTGGTCAAGGTAATGGTGGTGGTGTCTTCTTCCAAGGAACAGCATTTAACATGCGTGGCGGAATAATCTCCAACAATAGGACTGCTAGTGCGGCTGGTGTTGGTAGTACACTTGGCCGTAATGGCGGTGGTATTTTCATTAATAGTAATCCTGGGACATTCAACATGTATGATGGGGAAATCCATGGTAACACCGCATTTTTGGGTGGCGGTGTAATGATACCAAGCACTGGAGGCACGTTCAATATGCGTGGTGGAACGATTTTTGGCAATACTGCTAGTGCCGGTCTCGGTGGCGGTGTGCGTAATGAGGGAACCTTCCGTATAAGCTCTGGATTGATCTACGGCAACGAGGAAACCGTGGAATCACATCTCAGAAACACGGCAATAAGCGGTGGTGCGGCATTTAGCCCTTCTGCTACTGGTACTGGGGCTGCTGGCCTCGCCCGCGCCGCCCAGTTAGGCACGTTCAACATTGCTGGTGTGTTTACTCAGCTTAATATCATAAGCTGGCATGAAGACAACACTATACATGTGGTAAACGGCGTCAGGCAATAACATTCACAAAACCCGTGGGCGCAAGCTTTCGGGTTTCGTGAATTGACCATCCGTTAAAGGCTGTCCAAGCTAACCCCTTGGGCAGCCTTTTTTTGTGAAAATTTTCCGCTGGCTAAAGCGCTTCCAAAGCAGGGGAAAAAATCGAGGCCAAACCTATTATGGCTGGATCGGGGTGGGAGCGATCAGGGGAATATGGCACAGGCACGAGCTGCTTCTGAAACACCAAAGGCTTTTGCGACTGGAGCGGCATTACAGGGGCAGCGACATAAAGCTTACCGAAAACCACGTCAGGCTCCTGGAAAGGAGAGTTCCGTGAACGTCACATAAAGGCGGATTTCTCGGGGGAACAGGTAATTTCTATGCTTGTACACCCCAGGGTTGTGTCAACATATTTTGACATTATTATTCTTGCAGATTGCAGCCAAAACCGAATCGTTTGTTATCAGCGTTCCATCGTGCCGCCTTGTCGCGACCATATAAAACATGTCGTAAATTGAGAGGTTGTTGTTTATTCCCTCGGAAAACGCCTCCCGCCATAAATCACTGCTGTCAACAAATCTATCAACATAATTTATGCCATCCTGTATGCATTGCGTACATTCATCCATACTTAAAAGTTTCGCACGGCAATATTTCCACATGGTATTTGTCAATTCCGAGACGTATAAGTCCGGAGCAATCACAAGCGTTGCTTCCTGCAACGCTCTCCCGAATTTTTCGGCATTCTCCCTTTGCATGAGAATTTCCATGGCTCCACAAACGTCAATGGATATTATCATCTTCCCCTGTCCTCACGAACAAGCTCGACATAATCCATTGACTTTGCATCCAATGGCACATTTCGGGAGAATGTCTTTTCTATGGCCAGTTGCCTTCGTTCCCTGTTTGACATTTCCTCTTGAAGCCCCTTCTTTATTAGGACAATAGTTTGCTGGGCGATTGTCCTGTTTTGTCTGCGGGCCTCGAAGGTAATTTCCTCGTAAATATCCTGTGGAAAGTCCCTTACCTGCAATAAAGGCATAAATTCCTCCTTGCTTCATACAATATGCATACAATTGCAACATTTGTCAACACGGTGGGGCAGTCAGCCTCCAACAGGCTTCCTACAACATCATCGACGAAAAAGGCGGGGCCTCGTCCAGCACGCGGGCTATGACGCGGTGATCCTCCAGGACAAACCCCGGGTCGTTTTCCAGAACGAAAAACGCGTCGGCGCGGGCTTTTGCCAACACCTCTATGTCATGGATGGGGTCGGCGATCCCCAGTCTGAGATAGCCGGACTGCTCGGTTCCGGTGATCTGCCCGGGGCCGCGAAGCCGCAGGTCTTCCTCGGCAATCACAAAGCCGTCGGTGCTTTCAAGCATGACTTTTAACCTGGCTTTCCCGTCCTCGGTCAGTTCGTCGGAGTATACCAGAAAGCAGTACGCCTGTTCCTGTCCCCTGCCCACCCTGCCGCGCAACTGGTGCAGGGCGGAAAGGCCGAAACGCTCGGCGTGTTCTATTACCATGCAGTTTGCGTTGGGCACGTCCACCCCGACTTCGACAACGCTGGTTGCAACCAGCACTTTTATTTCGCCGGCGCGAAAGCGTTCCATCGTTTGCCGCTTTTCATCGTCGTCCAGCCTAGAGTGGACAAGCGCGACGGCAAAGCCGGGGAACACTTCCTTTGCAAGTCTTTCCGCCATGGACACCACATCTTTAAGGGCGGCATTCCGGGCATCCTTTGATTCGGGATCCTCGCCGCTTTCCAAGAGCGCGTTCTCTATAAGCGGGTACACAAAGTACGCTTGGGAGCCGGACTCCAGTTTGCGCCGCACGAAATCGTAAACCCTGTCCTCGCTGGACTCCTTTGCCAGATGGGTCTTTATCGGTTTTCTGCCCGGTGGCAGGTCGCGGATTACCGACACGTCCATGTCGCCGAAAACCGTCATCGCAAGGGTGCGGGGAATCGGGGTTGCGCTCATCATCAGCAGGTGGGGGTTGCTGCCCTTTTCCATTATCAGCGAACGCTGTATCACGCCGAAGCGGTGTTGCTCGTCAATCACCACCAGCTTCAGGTTTTTGTACACGACGTTTTTGGAAAAAAGCGCGTGGGTTCCGACGGCAATGTCAATTTCGCCGGCGGCAAGGTGGCGAAGCAGTTCCTTTCTTCCCGCCGTTTTTATGTTTCCGGTAAGGTACGCAATTCTAAGCCCCAGCGGTTCCAGCAGGCGGGCGGCACTTTCCGCGTGCTGGCGGGCAAGCAGTTCCGTGGGGGCCATAAGCACGGCCTGTGCCCCGTCGTCCACCACCCGCAACGCCGCAAGAAACGACACCAGCGTTTTGCCGGAACCTACGTCACCCTGCAAAAGCCGCGACATGGAAAAGCCGCCCCGCGCAATATCCTCGTTGATTTCGCCGACGGCCTCGCGCTGGCCCTGCGTAAGACTGAAAGGCAATCGCTCGATCAGCCGCTCCTGCAAGGGCGAAAGGGAAACCCGCCCGCCGGACTTTCCGGGCAGGGAACGCCCCTTACGGGACATTGCCCTCATGCCCACGATCATTCCAAGGTAAAACAGCTCCTCGTATACCAGAGTCCTTTTCGCGGCTTCCAGTTCCGCGACGGAACCCGGAAAGTGTATCGCCTTTATCGCCGCCGATTTGGAAAGCAGACCGTCCCTCGACAAAAGTTCCCCGGGAAGTTCGTTTTCAATATCATCGACATATTTTTCGACGGCGCGACCGACAAAGCCGCGAAGTTTTGCCTGTGTAAGTCCCGCGCTAAGGGAGTAAACGGGTCGTATGGGTGCGACAGAATCGTCGCCCGTTGCCGGTTCGATTTCGAAGGAGGTTGACTGTATGCCGCCGAATTTATACTCGAAGTGACCCCACACGCGAAAACGCTCACCCGGGACAAACTGCTTTTCCAGCCACGGGCGTTTGGAACAGTTGAAGTAAACAAGTGCCGCCCTTCCGCTTTCGTCCTCCACGTATACTATCAGCACCGCCTTGGCCCCGCCGCCTTTCCAGTCGCGACCCACCACGGTTACTTCGGTGCAGACCTGCGCCCTGTGAAATTCGCTGATGGGAACTCTGACGCTCCAATCCTTCCAGTCCCGTGGATAATGGGTCAGAAGCCCCGCCACGTTCGTTATTCCCAGCCGCGCAAGTATCCGACCCGTTTCGTCGCCGATCCCCTTTATCGAAGTCAGGGGTGCGGCGATGGAGCGTAGCAGCATCTCACGACACGGTTCTTATCAGCGCCCCGACGAGCATCCGCATAACGGCCCCCCCGATCAGCCAGAGCGCGATAAGCACTGCAATGCAGACCACGATGTTGGTAATAAAATTAACGATACGGTCGCGAAAGACCAGCCTGCCTATACGGTACAGAAGGGGTTGCGAGATGGAATCCACGATTTGCCAGAAACGCCCGACCATTTCCTTGTTCATGAAATAACCGACAAGGCGAAGCACAAGGACGATGATGCAGAACCCCAGAATAAACGAGGCCATCGACCACACCCCGGATATGATTATCGCGACGATAAGCCCCAGACTAATGGTGCCCTGCGCGGCAATCGTGGAAAATATACCCTGCAATACGTGAAGTGCCGCCATCGCCGCAAGCGGGGTAAGATCCAGAAAGCCCGCGCGAAGGTTAAAACGACTCCGCCACCAATTAAGATAGGGATCGGTAATGCGGGACAGAAACTGCACGATTCCCGACCGCTGGTTGCTGCTGAACCATGTC
>Ga0209755_10002588_pt1 | contig 24515 bp, 21 predicted proteins | sample TergutCo191P1_FD_187301 | JGI IMG/M metagenome (GOLD analysis project Ga0209755, IMG submission 187301) | Cornitermes sp. P1 segment gut microbial communities from Petit-Saut dam, French Guiana - Co191P1 (SPAdes) (version 2) | ecosystem: Host-associated > Arthropoda: Insects > Digestive system...
ATGGAAATCATAGAAAAACGCTCCCGATAAAAAATTAAATCAAAATATAAACCGGTTTTTCAGGTAAAATCCGGTAAACCGCGGCTCATGTTAAGCCTATTAAATCCATTGACAACTGTATTCCCATGAGTTATCATCGTATATAGTAAGATAATCTACTGAAAATAGGAAATTCTACCGATAATTAACAATAATTGTTAATTTAGGGAGTGGTTCATGGCAAGTAATAAAAAACCTTCGATTTACTCTGATCGCGCAAGCATCGGTTCAGCTAAAGAATTGGATGAATATGGAGTATGGGTAAAGAGCGAACCACAAGTTCTTACCGGGGATTTAAGCGATGAAGCTTTTAATGATTTGCCGAGCGATGATCTTGCTTCCGACAATCTTGGCGAATTTGATGATGCGGTGCTGGATTTAAATGACACTTTAAACGAACCTGAAGTTAATAACGATTTAGACATAGATTTTCCTGATGACATGGATAACATTAACATTGACACCAATGAAGAAATGTTAGGCGAACAACCTGAACTTGAGGATTTTTCAGAAACCGGAACTGAAAAAACAGCGGAAAGCGGGCTTGAAATAGAAGACGCAAACTTTGACGAATTCGAAGATTTTGGAGATTTAGAAAATTCAGATTCAACAGAAACCGATGAAAGCATAAGTTCAGATTTAAATATAATTGATACAGACTCAGATAATTTAGAACTAGATTCGTCTTTTGATATTGACGATAACCTTGACAGTTTTGATATTGCCGAAGAAGAAACAACAAACGATGAAACGATAAACGAAGAAACTGATACATCAATTGATACCGCTTCTCTTTCAGAATCCGATGATCTTTCAACTGATGATCTTTCAATCGATGATCTTACAGCCGATGATCTCGGAGATTTATCATCGGATATTTCTCTTGAAGACGGTATTGTCTTGTCAAACGATGATTTTAATATCAATGACAGCGCGGATTTATCAGCGGATCTTCCTATCGAAGAAGAGACAGATTCAGATAGCGGCGAAATTAATATCGAAGATGAAAAAGAAATCGAAATTATAGACATTGATATTGATCTTGACGACAGCGATATAAAACTCGAAGACACTCAGCTTGAAGATATTACAATCGAAGATTTTGACGTGCCGACCGTTAAAGCGATAGAAAACAACATCGGCATAAAACAGGAAGAAAAAGAAAGCGATCTTTCATCACATCTGTTATTAAAAATCGCCAATGAACTTTCATCTATCAGGGGCGAACTCAGCGAATTAAAAAAAGAATTCGCGCTTGTCCGTTCAGGCGTTGCGGTAAGCGGCGGTTCTGAAAGCGAAAAACAAACAGATCAAAACGCGGGCTTCTTCTCGGAAGAAGACGATGAAACCATTTCTCTTACAGGCGACGAAATGGATAACATTTTAAACACTACAGAACAAATAACAGAAACTCAAGAAGATATACAAGATAATGATTTAATCGAAAATGATTTAATAAAAAGCGATATAGCAATTGATGATATTCCAGATAATGATGTGATTGATATTGAAGATGAAGCAATCGCGCTTACAAGCGATGAACTTGACAATATTATTAGCACAACAGAACAAGTTACAGAAACTATCGAAGAAGAAGTAATTGATGAAAATTTAGTAATCGATGACGAAGCTATTTCTCTTACAAGCGACGAACTTGATGACTTCATGAGTGCCGATGAAACAGAAGACAATACCCTTGAAACATCAGAAGAAGATGAAGCAATCGCGCTTACAGGTGATGAACTTGATAATATTATTAACACTTCCGATTTTACAGAAGAAGCGGGTGCGGCAGCAGAAGAAAGCGTAATTTCTGCTGAAGCGGAAGAAGATTTTTCTGACATCTGTTTTGATGAAAGCATCGAATTATCTGATGATTTAGATGACATTGCTATACCTGCAACAGAAGAAGAAATCGAAAATATAGATAATAATATTGAAATTGATAACAGCGAAGAAATCGACATTGATATAGAAACCTCCTCTCCTTCCTTTGAAGATTCTGATTTTATCAATTTGGATTCCGATGATCTGGAATCACAGACTTTAAAAAATGAAACCGATACTGCAAAAGATGATTTTGCAGATTTTAAAGATTTTGATGCAAACGAAATTGAAAGCTTAGAAGAAGATTTAGGTGAACTCGAACAGATTCGTGAAGACGGAGTAGAACCTATAACAACAGCGCCTGAGAATCTTTCATATCTTGAAGAAGAAGCAGTCTCGTTAGACCTTTCAGATGCAGTAATTGATGAGCCGGAATTATCGACAGAAGGTATTACGGATGATTTAACAGAGCCTGAAATTGATGCAAGCGACTTTGACCTTGATGTCCTTGATGATATAACAATTGATGACTCAATGGATTTATCTGATGTTGATGATGATATTTCAGAACTTCATGAAGAAATAGAAACAACCGATGAAGTTGAAGAAATACCCTCTGAAGAAATGACACCGGAAGATATTTCAACACCGCTTGAAGCGGCATCAATCGAAGCAACTCCAATCGAAAATGATGAGAGCGAAAACGAAGATATAAAAAATGATACTGATGATTTTGACACTATAGATGACTTTGGCGATTTTGATGAAATTGAAGAATTTGACGAGCTTCCAAACGAAGACTTCGCATCTGAACCGGCAGAAGCTCCTGTCGCGCCGGCTCCTGTTACACCGCCTCCTGTCGCTCCCGCTCCTGTCGCGCCGCCGCCTCCAGCTCCAAAAGCGGCAAAACCGGAACCAGTTGCGCCTGCTCCTGCAGTAAAAGCGGCGCCTGTACCTGTCGCGGCGCCCCCTGTTACGCAGGTTGTTTCTGCAGATGCGCCTGGAAAAAAAGATGTAACGATACCTTCAGAATTAAAATCAGAACTTAGAAATATACTTAGTTACATGGATCAGCTTCTTGAATCCTTACCGGAAGAAAAAATTGAGGAATTTGCAAAATCTGAATATTTTGACTCCTACAAAAAACTCTTTAAGGATTTGGGGCTGGTATAATCACTACAGTCGGCGCACAGCTTCATTCACGTTATAATCCGCAAGCTGAAGCTGCGCGTTACATAGACTCTTTAAATTTAAAAGAAACAACAGAATGTTTTATACTGATTGAACCCGGTCTTGGATATATGATTCCTGTTTTAAAAGAAAAATTTAAAAACAGTAAAATTATCGCTATTCATATTGATGAAAAAATTAAAAATGAACAGGAATTAAATCATGATTGCGAAAAAACAAAATTTGCAAACTCTGTTTGTAAATCTTTATACAGCACAGACAGAGCTATAATAAATAATTTCTTGGAACAGGAAATCCCGGATATTGATATAAAAAATATCCGCATTATTGAATGGAGGCCGTCTCTTAATTTTTATAAAGAAGCGTATGTTTCGCTCCTTTCAATAGTTGTCGAATATTTAAAAATAACTGATGCAGGGAGAAGAACAACATCAGTTTTTGGAAAAAGATGGTTTAAGAATTTTTTTAAAAATTTAAAAAATATTAATAAATTCCTCCTTTACAGACAATGCGCTTTCCCTGTTATCATTACAGGTTCAGGCCCAAGCCTTGAGCAAAGCTTGCCTTTCATCGCAGAAAATCAAAACAATTTTATAATAATTGCAGCGTCTTCATCGGTAACCGCGCTTTCTTCGCATGGAATTAAAGCTGATATAATTATCGCCACAGACGGCGGAACTTGGGCGTTAAAACATTTTTATCCTTCTTATAGAAATAATCAAAGTTTACACGCTCCGTTTGCGCCTGTCTTAGCTGTCAATCTTTGCGCCGCTTTGCCTTCTCAATCAAAAAACTCTGATTTTTTTATAATTAACGACGGCAGTTTTTGGCAGAACATTGTTCTTCATGAAATCGGGCTTCCGTCAGTATTAATCAGACAAACAGGAACGGTCAGCGCGTCTGCTGTTGAACTTGCTTTGCTTTTATCAAGCGCTAACATATATCTTGCGGGTTTAGATTTTTCTGTCAGCGATATAAGGACACATGTAAGACCTTACGCCTTTGATAATTTATTTTTTACAAGAGCAAACAGGTTTAACCCTTTTTACACAACATGTTTTACACGCTCTGATCTTCTTAAAAAAGGCGGAAGCCTTGATATTTATGCCGCATGGTTTAAAAATCAATATAATTTATGGCCGCCTAAGAGAATATTTCAAATCAAAGAACAATTAACAAAGAAAAAAAAAATAAAAATTGATTTATCGGAATTTTTTAAGACAGTAAAGGTAAAAGAAGATCCTGCTTCATTTTGCAAAAGAGGTGTTTACGCATTATCGGCGGCTTTGAAAATATCAGAATATTCCGATAATTTATTACAGGAATTAAAAACTTTACTTTTTCCTGAAGAAAAAAATATTACAAAACAAGAATTGGAAAAAGAATTATTAAAAGAAATAAATTATTAATTAGGGTTAAAGTATATATGACAGAGAAAAAAGATTTTTTTAATTTAAACCTTGCTTCTCTTTCTAAAACAAACTTTAAACTTTATACACAATTAATAAAACATAAAGAAACTCTGAATGCCATGAGGTCAAATCGTTACACTTTCATACAATCACGCACAGGGGAAACTGTTCCTGTAATGCTTGAGCAATCCCTCCACTCTGCTGTTGACCCGAAACGTGAGGCGCAACGCCTTATTTCAACTTTTACACTTACAGCGGGTCTTGAAGAGGCGAAGCTTCCGGTACAAACAGAGTCTGCAGAACGGAAAAGTAAAACGGGTTTTTTAATTTTTTTAGGTCTTGGCGGCGGTTTTTTTCCTGAAGAGGCATTGGAATTAACAGATTCAATCGTTACAGTAATAGATTTTGATATTGCAGGGATAGCGGAACTTTTTTCATCAAAAGATTATACTCATTTAATTGAGAATGATCGTTTTAATATTCTTGCCGATCCGTCAAGTGAAGAAATAAAAAATTTTATACTTGAAAATTACAAACCCTCTCTTTACGGCGGCATAAAAACTATCCCTTTGCGTACAAGAATAGAAAATGACAAGTTTTTATTCGACTCATTAATAAAAGATATTCAAGAAGCGATTGATATTGTTTCCGGCGATTATTCAGTGCAAGCGCATTTTGGGAAAAGGTGGTTTTCAAATATTATACGCCAATTGGCAAACAACGAAAATTTAACAATTAATCATAAAATATTATTTAATAAAAAAGAAGCAAACCCTGTTTGTGCAAACTCAGTTTGTGCAAACAAGGTTTGTGCAATAGTTGCCGCAGGCCCTTCGCTGGATATACAAATAAAAACCATTGCAGAAATTAAAAATAATGGGGGAATCGTTATAAGTACAGACACCGCCTTTCCTGTTCTTGCACATAACGATATAGAACCGGATTTTATAGTATCAATAGACTGCCAGCATATTAGTTTTCTTCATTTTTTAAGTAATAAACCTCAGAAGATTCCGCTTATTCTTGATATTGCAAGCCCTCCGGCGCTTTCGCAATTAGCGGAAAATCCTGTTTTTTTTGCAAGCGGACACCCTCTTGCAAGATATATAGCGCGAAAAATGAATCTTCCCCTTCTTGATACATCAGGGGCAAATGTTACCTATGCCTGCCTGTCTCTTGCAGAATATTTAGGCGCAGAGCGCATAACGCTGTTTGCAGCGGATTTTTCTTATGTAAACAGTCAATCTTATGCAAGAGAGACTTATATCTATCCGTATTTTTATAAAAGACAAAACCGTTTTTCAACAATAGAAGCGCAATTTTCAAAATTTTTATACCGCAGCCCCTTTGTTAATTCTGGAATTAATGGAAAAAATAAATATTTTGAAACTTCTTCGCTTCGTTTTTACAGGTTAAAAATGGAAGAAAAAATATCATCAATACAAGCTGATGTTTCCGGCGCGCAAGGAACAGGCGCTTTAATTTCATTTAACAAAAAGCAGAAAACAGAGAACGAAGAAAGAGGATTAGATGTAAAAGAAAAGAGAAAAGTGACAGAGCGGCAAATTGAATCGGGATTAGAATTTCTTAAACATTATCAGAATGAGATAGCCGCTTTGCCTTGCGCGGAAGGAAAAGAAAATTATTTTAAAAAATTAAACAATGAGCAATTACAAATTTTTACTACATTGCTTCCTTATGCGGCATTTATCAGAAAACAAAATCCGGGATTAGGAATTAATGATATAATTGAAGAAGTAAAAAAACGCTCTGTTTCAGAGATAGAAAAAATAATTTTTTAGAAAATCTTTTCGATATTAAATACTTTGCGTTCTTTGTTTAACCTGAGTTTGAAAAATATATTTTGCATTATCAATTAAAGAAAGAGTTCTGGTAAAAATTAATTGAAAATCTTCGGGTTTATCTAAAAGCAATTCCGCTGAAATAGATACAACCAACTTGCCTGAAGAATGAGGAGAAAGAGAAAGTTTAGCGACTTTTGAACGCCTGTTTGTATAATTAACCAAATCATAGGCGGCTTCCATAGTCATATTATCTAATAAAAAACCTGTGTAAATATGAAAGAATTTAGGTTCGCTCTCATCAATAATGACATAATAATTATTTCCTGAAACTTTAAATTTTATATCGTTATCTTTATCTACTTCCGGTACAAATCCTTCTCTGGAAAGATATTCCATATACATTTCTTGAAGCCCTGCCCTGCTCCATTCCAGCACTTGCTGAAGAGCTTGCCGCGCCGCTTGTTGTATAACAGCTTGCATTATTTCATGTCGCTCGCCGCTTTCATTTCCCTGGCTTGCCAAAGGGAAAATAAAAATAAACCCGAAAATAAATATAGACAGAAATATTTTTCCAAATTTTGACATAATTTTCTCCTTTAATATTAATTAGTGTCTGTCCATAAACTCGGTTAGTTTATGGACAGACCTTGCATTTTCTCGCCTAAAGGCTGCGAAAATGCGGATTCTAAGGTAGTCTGTCTATAATATGTCCACATTATAGACAGACTCTAATTATATTAACAATTATGTATTTGTCAATGAATCCTTCTCTAATTCTTCTTTTATCACTGCATAAATCCTGTCAGAAAGAACTGTCTTTCTGTCTTCGAGAGGCAGGCTTGCCGTATCAATACATTCAAGGAAAGATATTTTTATCGGCGCGTTTACAATACGGTAAGTTTTTTCAAAAAGCTCGTAACTGCCTTCTATGGCGACAGGTACAATAAAAGCTTCCGCTTTTGTTGCAAGTTTTAAAGAGCCTTGATGAAAAGGCAGCAAACCTCTTCCTCTGGAACGCGTGCCTTCGGGAAAGATCACCATGCCTCCTCCCGCTTGAATCCGTTTTACTCCCTTGCCGATTGTTTTTAACGCTTTTCTTGCATTGCGTCTGTCAATAAATAAACCGCCTAACATGTAAATCCAAAAATTAATAAACGGCAATAGCAGCAATTCTTTTTTAGCTACAAAACCAAAAGGGCGTTTTGAATAAGCAAGAAGTAATATTATATCGAAGTACCCGCAATGATTGCTTACAAAACAAACTCCGCCTTTTTTCGGGATGTTTTCAATTCCTGTTACGGTAATCTTGGATCCGATTAAAGCCATAATAGAAAACGCCCAACCTTGAGCGATCTTGTAAATAACATATCTCATAGATTTTCGCAATCCTAACAAATAGAACGCAAAACCTATGAAACCGAAAGGTAATAAAAAAATTACAGCGATGCAGATATACGCAAAAATAAAAATAGTCTTTATCATATTAATGATTATCCCTTATTTTTTATAAAAACTCAACACTTGACTTTTTAATTTGTAAATTAGAAGATGTTAAAATGGCAGATATTAAGAAAACAGAAAATACTCGGTTTGAACAAACCGGGTTTGCACAAACCAGGTTTACAGGAACTGATATTGAGATCGCCCAATCCGTTTTTCCCGAACATGCGCTGCATATTAAAGATATTGCAAAAAAAGCGGATATTCCCGAAGAATATATAGAATATTACGGGAATTATAAAGCGAAAGTTGATTATAGTTTTTTATTAAATAATAAAAAAAAAGACGGGCATTTAATCCTTGTTACAGCGATTAATCCTACACCGGCAGGAGAAGGAAAAACAACCACAACAGTAGGTGTTGCAGACAGCCTTTCCCGCATCGGCAAGAAAGTTATGGTTGCGATAAGAGAGCCTTCTCTTGGACCTGTCTTCGGTGTCAAAGGCGGAGCTGCAGGCGGCGGCTGGGCGCAGGTTATCCCGATGGAAGATATTAATCTTCATTTTACAGGCGATTTTCATGCCGTCACAGCAGCAAACAATTTGTTAGCCGCCATGATCGACAATCATATTTATCAAGGAAATAAGCTCAACATAGACCCAAGAAAAATAATTTGGCGCAGATGTATGGACATGAACGACCGCCAGCTTCGTTTTATTACTGACGGCCTTGGCGGTAAAGCAAACGGCTTTCCGCGGGAAGACGGTTTTGACATCACTGCGGCATCGGAAATAATGGCGATACTTTGTCTTGCAAGCAGCATTGATGATTTAAAAGAAAGACTCTCCCGAATAATTGTAGGTTTCACCTACGGCAAACAATCAGAAGAACTGCCTGTAACCGTTCTGCAATTAAACGCGCACGGCGCGATGGCCGCTCTTTTAAAAGATGCCCTAAAACCAAACCTTGTGCAAACACTGGAGGGAACCCCTGCTTTTATTCACGGCGGCCCTTTCGCAAATATCGCGCATGGCTGCAATTCTATCATGGCGACACGCCTTGCTTTAAAATGCGCAGACTATGTAGTGACAGAAGCGGGCTTCGGCGCGGACTTGGGAGCGCAAAAATTTTTAGATATCAAATGCCGTTTTGCAGGGATTAAACCTTCTGCGGTAATAATAGTCGCTACAGTCCGCGCGCTTAAATCGCACGGAGGAGTAAAAAAGAGCGACCTTGAAAAAGAAAACCTTTCCGCTCTTGAACAAGGGCTTCCAAACCTTTTACAGCACGTAGAAAATATTACGCAAGTTTACAAACTGCCGGCAGTTGTCGCAATTAACGCCTTCCCTAAAGATACAAAAGCCGAACTTGAACTTATAGAAAAAAAATGCAAAGCATTAGGTGTCAATGCGGCAATTTCCGAAGTTTGGGCTAACGGCAGCGAAGGCGGAGAGAAACTTGCAAAGGAAACAGTCCGTCTTTGCGAACAGTCTAACAATTTTGAATTCTCTTATGATGTAAATCTTTCCATTGCAGAAAAAATAGAAACAATTGCAAAAAAGATTTACCGTGCAAGCGGCATCACCATCATGCGTGATGCACAAAAGAAAATCGAGCAGATTGAAAAAATGGGGCTTGATAAAGCGCCAATCTGTATGGCAAAAACCCAATACAGTTTTTCAGATGACGCAAATCTTCTTGGCGCTCCTAAAGGATGGCAACTAACAGTAAGGGATGTAAAATTATCCTCAGGTGCCGGTTTTATCGTTGTCTATACAGGAGATATAATGACTATGCCGGGTTTACCTCCTGTACCATCAGCAGAAAAAATCGACATAGATGCAACAGGAAAAATTACCGGCTTATTTTAAAATATTTTAAAGTCTATAAATCAAGTTTAAACACATGCCGCTTTGAACGGTTTTGTTCATAACGGAAAATATCTGTATTAAAACGCCTTTCCGCTTCAAGCGTTGAAGGCGGCCCATGCCCCGGCAAAACAACATAGTCTCCTGGGAGAGATAACAAGCGGCTGCGGAGTTTGTTCATTTGAGTGGTATTTCCGTATGTGCTTGCGGTCTTTCCTACAAGCCCTGCTGTAAGTACATCGCCTGTAAAAAGCAGAGTGCCTACACGGTAAACAACAGAGTCAGAAGAATGACCCGGTATAGAAATTACTTCTACAAGAAAATCTGCTACATTAAAAAAATCGCCGTCTTTTACCATGTTTGTTTTATGTTCCATAACAGTTTGATTAACTGCAAACACTTCTGTATTGTAAATACGTTTTAATGTCCGCAGTCCATGTACATGAGATAAATGATCGTGAGTTATTAAAACCGCTTTTAAATTAAAATTATTATTTTCTATTGTTTCAAGAGTCATTTTTTCCATGCTTCCGGGGTCAACAAGGATTGCATCGTTAGGTGCATCTTTTTTGCTTTCAGATCCAAGAATATAACAATTACTAAAACCGTATGAACAGTAATGAAAAAATAGTTTCATTTATCTTCCTTTTATTGTTCTTCCATTTCATTTATCGCTTCCGCTGTGTTAGACGATTTAAAAATGACATTATTTTGATGAGAACTCGCAAAAAAAACACGTTTTAAATTGCAATCATCAAAAGAAATATTTGTTAAGTCCGCACTGACGAAGCGGCTGTTATAAAGGTTTGTATTATCAAATGATGTATCAAGAATTGTTGTACCTTCAAAATTTACATGTACAATATCAGACCAAGTAAAATCACATGAGTTAAATGCAGAACCTGCAAAGGATAAAAATTGAATATCGGATTTAGTAAAATCGCATTTAATAAAATTAGAAAAATCAAAAAAACTCATTCTTATTTTTACTTCAGAAAAATTGCAATTAATAAAAGACGCTTCTTTAAAATTACATCCGTAAAAAGTATGCCGCGAGAAATTAATATTTTCAAAACGCATACCGGAAACATTTAAATCTTTTATAATCATATTATTTTTTATATATAAACAAATACGCTGGTATTCTTTCTCAGGATTTGCCTGATGAATATAACAAAGATTGCATCCTGTAATTGCAGGCTTTCCGCATCCTGCAGCGCATGGATTATTTGTAAACATCGACTAAACCTCACAGGATTTTAACGTTTTTAAAGAACATCATTTTTATCCTTTGACTTTAATTTTAACATATTTTTACCTTTACAACCAGTCTATAGACTTGTAAAATAGGATTATGTGCTGGTATTGCGGTTCACCGATCACAGAACAAGCGCCGATAGGGCGTTCTTATAGATGTCAAAGCTGCGGCAAAGATTTGCGTTCATGCAAAAATTGCCGTTTTTTCCTCACAGGCGCAAGAGGCGATTGCCGCGAATCAAGCGCGGAGCCGCAATCAGACAAGGAACGCGCCAATTTTTGCGACTGGTTTTCGTTAGACGAAAAATACCGAACTCAAACTTCAGGGCAATCAATTGAAAAGGAAAAAGCGGACGCTTCCAGAGCCGCTTTCGACGATCTATTTAAATAAATATGAACAACAAACCGGTGCTTTTTATTGATTCAGGAATTGGCGGGCTTCCTTATTGTATAGATTTTAATAAAAAAAATCCTGATGAAGAAATTTGGTATCTTGCAGATACTCAAAATTTCCCTTACGGATCGCGTACAAAAGATGAAATAACTTCTATTATGATCGATCTTACAGAAAAATTAATAAATGCAGTTGATCCAAAAATAATCGTATTAGCGTGTAACACCGCTACACTTGCCGCGCTTTCCGATCTTCGCGTACATTTTAAAGATACTCAAATTCCTTTTGTCGGCACTGTCCCTGCATTAAAACCCGCAGCGGAAAAGAGCAGAAATAAAAAAATCGGAGTATTGGCTACAAAGCAAACAATCGGCGCTCTTATTTATTCAAATCTCGCAGACGGCTCATGCTGTATTTACGGTCTTGCTGCGCCTGACATTGTAGAATTTGTTGAACATAAAATTGAAACTGCAAGCAAACAAGAAAAAATTGATATAGTAAAAAAATATATTGATGAGTTTCGCAGTAAAGGCGTAGACAGCCTTGTACTCGGCTGTACGCATTTTTTATACCTTCTTGAAGAATTCCGCCAAGAAGCGGCGCATAACGGCAATGATTTACATACCTTGCACATCGAAGTTTTTGACTCCATTGCAGGAATTACAAAACGTATAGAATTTCTGTTAGATGAAAACGGCAAAGCGCTTCGTGCGGAAAAAAACTTTAAACCTTCAAATACTCTGTTAACAAGCTCTGATACAGAAAATAGTTCTTGGCAAAAACGCGCAGATACATTAAATTTTAAATTAGGTTTATTAAGTGATATATGCAAGAAATTTTAAAAGGGCTTGTAATCAGCGCTTCGCATAATATTATGACTGTCCGCATTGAAACAGAAGAAGGCATAAAAGAACTTGAATGCAGAATAAAAGGAAAAGTTTTAAAAAGCAGTGAAAATTTTTACAACCCGCTTGCACCAGGCGATTATGTTTTATTGGAACATCATGAAGGGACTAAAAACGCGCTTATCCTTTCTGTCGAAGAAAGACGCAATTATTTCAGCCGTTTTAATCAAAAAGGAAATACGAGCCAATTGTTAGCCGCAAACGTAGATTTATTACTTTGTGTAACAACACCTGTTTCCCCTCCTTTCAGGCCGCGTTTTATTGACAGGGTTTTATTACAAGCCGATATCGCAGAAATTGAAACGATTGTTATTTGTAATAAAATAGATTTGGATTTTAACGACATTGATTTTAACGAACGCATTGAAGAATATAAACGCATCGGCTATGAATTATTATTTATTTCTTCAAAAACAGGCGAAGGAATTGAAACGCTTAAAGAAAAAATTAAAGGAAAAACCTGTGTTTTAACAGGGCAATCAGGGGTCGGCAAATCAAGTATAATTAATAAATTACAACCGGGACTGGATATAAGAGAAGGGGATTTAAATGAAAAATATGACAGAGGCGTTCACACTACTACAATGTCATTTATGTTTGACCTTCCTTCATGTTCTGCAAAAATAATTGACACTCCCGGAGTACGCAGATTTATCCCTGATAGAATAAAAAAAGAAGAAATAATTATGCATTTAAAAGAATTTTCACCATATACGGGTAAATGCAGTTTTGGAATGTCATGCTCTCATAAACAAGAGCCGGGCTGTAAAATAATGGAAGCGGTTGCAGCAGGAATCATTCATGAAGACAGATATGAAAGTTTCTTACGCATAACGGACGATCTGGATGGAAAGTATAATGATGATTGATAAACAAACATTAACAGAAAAAACAGAAAACCTTCTTGAATATCAAAAAATAATGGAGAATGTTTCTTCTTATGCGGTGAGTGAAGAAGCGGCATTAATAATAAAAAACTCTCAGCCTGCTTATGATAAAACCTGCGAAGAAATAAAAGAATTAGTCAGTGCAATTTACTCATTTTTAAAAACAAGAGCAGATGAGCCTCGTTCATGGCTGCCTTCAATTAATTTTCTAATTCCTAAAATTGAAACAGAAGGCTCTGTTTTAGATATTGATGAAACACTCGCAATAGGGCTTTTTATTGAACGTGCTTTAGAATTAAAAAAATGGATAATAAAAGAACGTGAAGAACAAGAAACAACAGGCAATCAACTATTATTTACAATGCTGGAAGAAGAAAACTGTCCAAATTGCGCTCCTGTCGCAGAAGATATATTTAAAATTATAGACAGAGAAGGAAATTTAAGAGACTTACCAGTGTTACGCGCCATTAGAAAACGCATAAGCGGTCTTGAAAAAGAATTAAAAAGTACCGTTACGCGATACACTTCAGATGATGAATACAAACGGATGCTGCAATCATCTTTACCTTCACAAAGAGACGGAAGAGTTGTAATTGCGGTTAAAGCAAATTTCCGCAATCGTATCCGCGGAATTGTTCATGAATTATCAAGCAGCGGGCAAACCATCTATGTGGAACCTTTTGATGTCGTAGAAAAGAACAATGAAATCCTCATTGAAAAACGAAATCTTGATGCGGAAATTCAAAAATTATTACGGGAATTAACCGAAAAAATATCAATATATGCAGAAAATATAAAAAAATTACATCAAACAATTATTAAACTGGAATGTTTAAGAGCAAAAGCAAAATATTCACTTGCAATAAAAGGAAATTTTGCAAGGCACACAGAGGCGGCAAACATCGGAAAAGAAAATTTAACTTTGATACAAGCGCGTCATCCTCTGTTAAAAAAAGCTGTTCCTATAAATATCTCCATGAATAACAATATCCGCACTTTAATAATTACAGGTCCTAACACAGGGGGAAAAACCGTCGCATTAAAAACACTCGGTCTCCTTTCGATGATGAACCAGTCAGGGCTTGCGCTTCCTGTTGAAGAAGGAAGCGTCTTGCCTGTCTTTGACGGTATATTTGCAGACATAGGCGATGAACAATCGATCAATCAGTCTTTATCAACATTTTCAGCTCACATCACAAATATTTCTGCAATAACAACACATGCTACAGAAAAATCCCTTGTCCTTCTTGACGAACTCGGTTCAGGTACAGACCCGCAGGAAGGGGGCGCGATAGCGATGGCTGTTTTGGATTTTTTAATTGAAAAAAAATCGAGAATGATAGTTACAACACATCATGGAATATTAAAAAATTACGGATACACAAGAGAAGGCGTGGAAAACGCATCTGTTGAATTTAACGCGCAGACGCTTTCTCCCACTTACAAAATTATTAACGGAATACCCGGCGAAAGCAGAGCTTTAGATATTGCTGAAGCAAACGGTTTAGATAAAAATATCGTTGCAAACGCAAGAAAATACATAGATGATGATAAAACCGATGTTTCTGAAATGATAAAAGGACTTGAACAAAAACAAAGAGAACTTGCAGGCTTGGAGAAAAAAAGCGCGTTAGAACAAAGTAAGTTTTTAGAAGAAAAACGAAAATATGATTTAAAAGAATTGCAATTACGTCAAAAAGAAGCGGAATTAAAACGCGAATCTGTAGGAAAACTCCAGCAATTTTTAAGAGAAAGCAGAAAAACATTGGAAAATCTGATCCGCGAATTAAAAGAAGGCGAAGTAGACCGCGAAAAAACATTAAAGGTAAAAGAATTTTTAAACGAACTTGCACGTAACGCGCAAGAAGAAAGCGAAGCGCTTGCTGAAGAAGAGAAGGCTTTAAGAGAACATTTTCAAAAAAAAGAAGGAAATAACTTTCTTTTTAATTTTTCCCCAGGCATGGAAGTTTTTGCAGGTACATCAAAACAACGCGGTACAATTATAAGAGCTGATAAAAAAGGCTCTTCATGGCTTGTAAAAATCGGATCGTTAAAAATAAGCTTCCCTCAAAATGAACTTATTCCCGCTGCACCTGTGCAAACAGCAAAAGTATCATGGGCGGCAGAGTACGGCTCTCAAGGAAAAGCCGCAGGGCCTGTGTTTGAATTAAAACTTTTAGGTATGCGCCTTGAGGAAGCGAAGGAAGCGCTCCGGCGGCAAATTGAAGCTGCGTCTTTATCAGGGCTTAAAAACTTTTCTGTTATCCACGGCAAAGGCAGCGGCATTTTACAAAAAGGAATTCATGATTTTTTAAAAGATGAGAGCGCGGTTGCGGATTATTATTTTTCAAGACCGGAATTAGGCGGCTTTGGAAGGACGGAAGTAATTTTAAAATAATTAGTTTGTCTATAATGCGGACACATTAAAGACAAACTGCTTTATAAAATTAAAAGGATTTAATATGAAATTTGATGACCTTGATAAACAAATGCGTGTTTTTGAAACATCTCATGATTTTTGTGTATTGCCAGGTTTATATATGATAGCCAGGCTAGATGGAAGAAATTTTACTACATTAACAAAAGAAATCGGAAAGTTTGAAGCTCCCTTTGATGTAAAATTCAGAGACTTGATGATCGAAACAACCAAACATTTAATGGATTGCGGTTTCAAAGTAATTTACGGGTATACTGAAAGCGATGAAATATCATTGTTATTTGATTTAGATATTGATTTATTCGGCAGAAAAATTAGAAAATATAATTCGGTATTAGCGGGAGAAGCTTCTGCTAAATTCAGTTTGCTCTTTGGAAATATCGGTGTATTTGATTGCAGAATATGCCAGTTGCCGGATGTAAAAAACGTAATTGATTATTTCAGATGGCGGAATGAAGATGCTTATAGAAACGCATTAAACGCGCATTGTTACTGGATGTTAAGAAAAGAAGGAATGGATAAAAATACAGCGGCAAAAATGATAGAAAATAAAAGTGTTGCAGATAAAAATGAATTATTATTTTCTAAAGGAATTAATTTTAACGATTTACCTGATTGGCAGAAAAGAGGGATTGGTTTGTATTGGGTTAAGGAAGAAAAGCACGGCTTTAATCCGAAAGACAGAGTTGAAGTAAAAGTACAAAGAAATATTTTAAAAGTTGATTTATATTTACCTATGAGGGATGAATACAGCGGTTTTATTGAGAGGATAATAAAAATTAATTAATCAACGGTATGTCATTATCTAAAATATCAGGTATAGCGTAAACAAGAGAGCCTGATTGCCGCACACGCAATTCCGCATGACCTTTACTAACCATATCGTCAAGCGCTTTTTTCGCTTCTTCTACGGTTGAGTTTGCTGCAAGCGCCAGATCGCTTACAGTTAGCGTGCCTTTATTATCTTTTGCCACTCTTAAAATGACGCGCTCAATATTTTCTTTTTCATTGATAATACGGGTTTGACCGTCTTTAATACTGCGTATTGGAGAGCCTATGTCGCTTGGATTTGGTATATGTCCTATACTTTTCTGATAATTTGCAAAATCAACCTGATGCGTCATAGTAAAAAAATCATATATAGAACCAATCATACACATGCCGCCTGTGAGCATCCACAGTATCCCTGTCGGTATTTTTCGAAGATAAAAACGATGAAGCCCCAACGCTCCGAAACCGCCGACAGCCCAGAGAAGATAGGCTATAAATTTATTATACATAGATATAGATTACTGTTAATTTTGCCTGCCGTCAACTGACTTGCAATTCTGTAATTATTTGATAAATTTGTATGATTTATCAAAAATTAAATGAGTAAGATTTATCTATAAATAAATATGCAATATTTATCTCAAGGTTCTTGACAAAATCTGAGATTTTTAAGAACATATAAAAGGTTTAAATAGTTCATGCAAACCCTGTTTGCGCAGCTGTCGTATAACGGCTATTACCCCAGCCTTCCAAGCTGGAGACGTGGGTTCGACTCCCATCAGCTGCTTCTCTTTGATAAGAATTTTGAAGTTTTTATCATTTGGGCGCATAGCTCAGCTGGTTAGAGCGCTTGCTTTACACGCAAGATGTCCCTGGTTCGAATCCGGGTGTGCCCAAAGATTTTTTACTGATACTTCCTTAAAACATCAAGTACAGGATGATTTATCCTCTCGTTATTGCTGTATTGCGGCAGATTTTCATGAAGTTTTTCACCGATGGATATAATTCCGAAATCAAGATTCTTATAATTCCAGTATGAAAAGCCGATACCTTTTTCTTTTAAAACCGATAACAAATCATCATACCAGCGTAACTGCGCGTTAAGATCGACTGGAGTATAAACGCCGAACTCGTTACAGATTACAGGCGCTTTATATTTTTCGCTGAAAGCATAAACAGGCGCGAATTCTTTTTCGATCCGATCCCTGTCCCACTTCCCCGCCGATAAAACAAGCCCGTACTTACGGACAAAACCTTGATTGAAATCGCAAGGGTATGTCCTCTCCTCTTTAATTTCAGGATTATTAATCCACGGCGCTTTTTGATGCGTGAAAAGCAGCGGCTCATAAAAATGAACACTGTAAATAATATTATCGTCATCAAAAGGGGTTAGCGAAGAATACGTGCTTGGCCAATTCCACATATTAGAGCCTGTAATTATTACAGATTTTGGCGCATAACGTCTTATTTGACGGCAGAGTCTGTCTTTTACATTGTTCCAAATTTCAGAAGTAGGGGCAACAGGTTCGTTAAGTGTTTCAAAAAGCACATGATCATATTGCCCGTAACGTTCTGCCAGTATCGCCCAAATTTTTTCTGTTTTTTTAATATAAATATTTTCATCATCAATTTGTGCAAATAATTTTTGTACCGGCACCTTTGCGGCTTCAGAAAAATCATGACCCGGACATTCATGGAGATCCAATATCATCATTAAACCGTTTTGCTTTGCAAGCTCGACAGCTTTATCAAGATGGATGATACGGCTTTTTATTAATTCATCATCATCTGTAAAGAAAAGATACGAATCAACAGGGATGCGTACATGATCGAAGCCCCACGATTTAACATTGATAAAATCTTGATTTGTAATAAAAGTTTCCATGTGTTTATCAATACCTGCAAACTTTTCCGGGTCTTTTTCCTGAATAGCGTCAATCTGACTGAGCCATCCGCCCATGTTTAATCCGCACAAACGAGGTTTACACATACTCATCATTTCTTTTTTCATATTGTTCCTTTACCTTTTATTATATTCTGTATTCATCACAAAAGCCAGCGCTTTCGCCGCCGCTTCCCAACACCAAATCGGGATAAAATCGCCGGGTTTCGCGCTTGTATCAAGTAAGGCCGCCAATGCCGCATCCTCAACCACTGCGATCCCTTCTTTCTGTGCAATAGCGATGATCCTCTCCGCTTCCCTTCCCTTTCCAGATGCCAATAGTAAAGGAGCGGGATCATCGCGTGTATATTTTAAAGCTGATGCAAACGAAGTTTGTGTAAGTTTTGTCTTTGCTTTATTTCTTTTTTTCATCTTACACTGTCTCATCTATTGATGTAAACTGATCTTCACAAGCGCCTTCAAAAGGAAAATTTTCTAAACTTTGCTTTAAATATATTTGTTCAAACGGAATTTCTAATAATTTTGATAATTCTTTTTTATACATTTCTTGTTCATTAAAAAGCAATTCATCCTTAAAAAATAAAGTCAACTTAGAAAATTTATTTGATGATAATCCTTCATTTTGCTGCAAATAATTATTTTCAAAAACAAAAAGCAAAGTTCTTTGTTCATTTTTCTCTTTTAATTGTCCGCTGTCTTCTGTTATTTCAATCGCCATCCTGACAGCGCGGTTTTCATTCTCCAATAATACACGCATAGAAACATAAAATTCTTTCCCGTCTTTTGAAAAATTAAACGGCAGCACGATCCAACGCTGATTTTCTTTTCCAGGCATTCTATTTAGTATTTCAAGTAAAGGCGGCGTGTTTTCATTTGCAATCTTTTCAAGAGCGGCGAAAGTAATCGCCGTTTTTTCCTCTTGCCCGTTTTGATTTTTATCACGCCGCTTTTCATGCCGGCGCTCTTTATCTTGCTGATTATGTAAATCAGGGTCTACAGCTTGCGCATATTGTTCAAGACTTTTTTGGTTAAGCTCTACCCCTTTGCTTTCTGCAGCGGCGGCGGCAAGCGATAAAGTTTCACGCATTTTCATTAAGGCGGATGTTTCATAAGCGGAAGTATTTGCGGCGGCCTGATTTGAAGATGTTCCTGTTAGTGCTGTGTTTCCTGCATAAACAGGGTTTGCAGTTTGCTGTGTTAAAGAAAACGCCTGTTGGCGAATTGCGGCTAACACATTCGGTTTTAAGGGTAAAGAAAAAAAACGCGCAAAGCTAACAATAGAGGCTGAAAGTTTATCTGAAGGAAGCCCTAAAGAAGAGGCAAGTGAAAAAATTGAGCGGCTTGTTTGTTTATTTGATACTTCTGTTGTTTGCTGCAAAGACGCAAGTTTTGTTTGCGCCGGTGTTTTTATCGGTATTGATTTTTCTAAGCCTTTTTTAACATCAAAAATATTATGAGAGCGTCCGGGACTTGCAGGCAAAGAAGTTTTCTCTATCATTTATATCCTAGTCATTAATTGAATTTGCTTTTTCAATTATAATATCTGTGATTTGCTGCGGAGTTAAATAATCGGTTTGAATAAATAAATCAACAAAATTATGATTATAGGTATCTATATTATAAATACGCAAATATCTTTCATGATCTTGTTTATCTCTTTCTTTTGTAAATGCAGCGACTTCCAGTAAATTATCATGTTCTCTGTCTGCAATACGCTGCGCCCTTGTCTCCTCATTTGCATACAGATATATTTTTAAATCCGCTTCTTCCAGCATCCAGATTGCAAGACGCGAACCTAAAACACAACCTGAACTTTCGCGGGCAAGCTGTACTTGACGAATATCCACTTCTTTATCCCATGAATCATCTGTCGCTGCAAGTTCCAGTATTTTTTTTAAATCAAGTTTTTTTTCTTGTGCAAGAGAACGAAAAGTAAAATTAATAAATTTTAAATTTAATGCATCTGACACCATTTTACTTATTGTAGTATTACCGCAGCCGCTCTTTCCTGAAATTGCAATTTTAATATTTTTTTTCATCCGCCCTCCGTATTACTCGATATTCCTTAACTGTTCTCTTATATTTTCTAACGCTTCTTTCATTATTACAACTTCGCTGCTGACTTCTATTACCGTACTTTTTGAGCCTATAGTATTTATTTCTCGGTTTATTTCCTGACATAAAAAATCAAGTTTTTTTCCGGGTCTAGAATTATTATCGGTTTCTTTTTTAAATTCATTTAAGTGCGATTTTAGCCGCGATATTTCTTCAGAGATTGTATATTTTAATAATAAAGAAGCGGTTTCTGCAAGAATTCGATTTTCTTCTATTTTATTACCAAGCAATTCGTCAAAACGTATTCTAATATTTTCTTTAAGGGTTTTTTCTATTACCGGAACATAAGACATTATCTTTTTTAAAGAAGATTCTATTTTTTGAAGATTATCAAGTATATCTTTCTCTGTATGCTTTCCTTCTCTTTCACGTTCAGAACAAAATGCTTTTACCGCTTCACATAACAAAGGCTCGATTTCTTTCCAGTAAAGTTCTTCATCCCGATTTTTTTCAATTTCCAAAACATTTTCCATTTCCAAAATTGCAGAAAGAGACGGTTTTTCTTTAAGACCGAGTTTTTTTGACATTTCTTTTATTGCATCAAAATAAGATTTTGCCGCATTCATATTTATACTTATTTTAACAGGTACATTATGCTCGCGTACACGGATAAAAACATCAACCTTTCCCCTGCCGCAGTATGAAGATATTTGTTCACGTATTTTAGATTCAATATACGATAACCACGGCGGAAGATTTACCTGTATTTCAAGATAACGGTTATTAACGCTTTTAATTTCTACGGATACAGATAAATCCTGTCCTGATTTCTCACGATAAGCAAAGCCGGTCATACTAATCATGTTTCACCTCAAAATGTTTTAAAAGTTTTACTCCAAGGGGCCAGTTATTCCCCGCGCCTAATGTTAAAAAAATATCGCCGGATTTTAATATTTCGCATAACGATACAAAAGCATCATTATATTCTTCATAATAAAAAGTTTCTCCGCTTCCAGAAGATTTACGGATAGCTTGTGTTTTCTCAAAAAGAGTAACTCCGTTCACACCGCCTTTATAATCTTCTCTTGCAGATGCGTATATTTTATGAAAGAAAACCATATCCGCATCATTAAATGCCTTTGCAAAATCATCAAGAAGGTAAGAGGTGCGTGTGAATGTATGCGACATAAAACTTACAATTAATCTGCGTTTAGGATAAAAACTTTTAATCCCTTCTAAAGTTGTTTTTATCGCTGTCGGATGATGCCCGTAATCATCCATAAAGATAATATCGTTTTCAATACCTATTATCTCGCTTCTGCGTTTTGTACTTTTAAAATTTTTAATAGCGTTTTTTATATTTAATAAAGCATCATCAATTTGTTTATTTTCATTTTTTAATAATTCTTTTGTTAATGCTAAACTTACAGCAGCGTTTAACGCTTCATGCTTGCCTGGAATTGTTAATTCAAACTCATGCGAAATACCTGCAAGGGTAAAATATGCACAAGCAGAGTTTTCTTTTCCTGTATCAATACGATAAGAAGTTATTTGCCAATCTCCTTTTGCGGTAAAACCGTATGGGATTAATTCGATATTGCGCTCATCTTTTTCGATGATATGCGCGACATCAGTTGCTCCTTGATCATCTGCGCAATAAAAAAGCTGTCCGCCTTCGGGAAGAAGGCGGCAGTATTTAACAAACGCATCGCGGATCGATATATAAGTTGGAAAATAATCCTGATGATCGCTTTCTACTGATGTCAAAATTATCCGTCTTGGTTGGAAAGATAAAAAATGTTCTCGGTACTCGCAGGTTTCCGCGATAAAATATTTATCACCGAGGCTTATGGTTGACATTCCGTTAAAATCAATAACAGCGCTTCCGGCAAGAACTTGCGCTGGAAGATCTGCAGCGCGCATTAATACACCGCACATTGCTGTTGTAGTTGTCTTTCCATGAACGCCGCAAACACCGATAGAGTCATACATTTTCGATATTTCGCCCAGAGCATCGGTATATTTTAAAACCGGTATTTTAAGCTCCTTCGCTCTTGCAAGTTCAAGATTAGTTTCTGCGGAATAAGCTGCAGAATGAATAACAAGGTCTATATCCTTATTGATACGTGAAGGATCAATATCAGTATAAAAAGGGATTTTCAGTTTTTTCAGGATAGCGTCAGTATAAAATTCCTCAGGGATATCGCTGCCTGAAACATCGCATTTTGCATAATGCAGAAGCTCGGCAAGAGCGCAAACACCTGTCCCCTTTATCCCGATAAGATAAACCGTGGATTTCTGTTTTAATAAATCCTTAATTAGCATAATTTATTATACCTTAAAATTACAGATATTAAAAGTCTTATCAAAAATCTTATAAAATTTAGGAAAAATTCCTTTGTAAAGTTGACAAAAAAGCAATAATAATTACAATGAAAACATAAGAATTAAACGAGGGACCTTTATGGACAAAGAAGAAATTATAGCGATAATTAACGACGGTTCCATTGATATATCAAAATTAAAAATATTACTTTCCGACATGAACACCGTCGACATTGCGGAAATTCTGGCGGAACTGGAAAAAGAAAAAATTATCCAGATTTTCAGGATTCTTCCGACAGCGATTGCATCAGATGTTTTCGCTTACATGGACAGCGACTATCAGCAATTGATAATCGAGTTTCATACCGATACAGAAATCGGCGAAATCATGAACAAGCTCTTTGTTGACGATGCTGTAGACTTTATCGAAGAAATGCCGGCAAATGTAGTTAAACGTGTTCTAAATAACGTGATGCCGGAAAAACGCAAACTAATCAATCAAATTTTACAATACCCCGAAGATTCTGCGGGCAGTATTATGACAACAGAATATGTTGATTTACGCGAAGATGCTAAAGTTTTAGAAGCGTTTGACACAATACGCGCAACAGGGTTAAACAAAGAAACAATTTACAACTGTTATGTGATACGCAGAGACAGATTGCTGGTTGGGATGATTTCCGCAAAAACGCTTTTATTGGCAAAACCTCATGAACAAATCGCAGACATCATGGATTCAAATATAGTTTTTGCATACACTCACGATGACAGAGAAGTAATAGCGGATCAATTTAAAAAATATAATCTTCTTGCAATGCCTGTTGTTGATAAAGAACAAAGGTTAGTTGGAATAATAACAGTTGACGATATCGTTGATGTTATCGTCGAAGAAAACACAGAAGATATTGAGAAGATGGCGGCTCTTGTTCCGTCAGATGAAACTTATCTTAAAACAACGATTTTTCAACATGCCAAAAACCGTTTTCTGTGGATGTTAATTCTTATGCTTTCAGCAACCATTACAGGTTATATCATTTCCAGTTTTGAAAAAGGATTGATGGTTCTTCCGATTCTGATGTCCTTTATTCCGATACTTATGAACACAGGCGGTATTGCCGGCTCTCAATCTTCAACATTGATAGTCCGCGGTATGGCGATAGGTGAAATCGGGTTAGGTGACATTTTTATTATTATTTGGAAAGAATTACGTGTCGGATTATTATGCGGCTTAGGATTGGGGATAGTAAATTTTCTGCGTGTTTTTATTATAAATAAACATGATTGGATGTTGTGCTTAACAGTTACTCTGTCTCTATTCTGCACGATATTAATGGCAAAAACCGTCGGCAGCATCTTGCCGATTCTTGCAAAGCGTTTAAAAATCGACCCTGCGATTATGTCCGCCCCGCTTCTTACAACCATAGTAGACGCCGTCTCGTTGATAATTTATTTCTCCTTTGCAAAACTTTTTTTTAATATTTAATGCTCATAGACGTTCATTGCCATCCTTTTGATCTTTTTAATACTTTGCAAAGAACAGAGAATAGCGAACAAATCGCAGATAATAAAGAACAAAATATAAATAATAAAGATAGTATTTTTTTAGAAAGCGCTCTTCTCGATAAGGCGGTTCTTGCTGTTGGAAATGCTTGCGATATGACAGATTTATCTTTTAATGAAGAATTATCGCTTAACGATATTTTTAAAGAAAGATTTACTTTGTTATCAAGTTTTGGTATACATCCTCAAATTTTTAAAATTTTAAATGATAAGAAGCAAGATTTAAATAACTATAACGAAATAAATTTTAATGAACAATTATTAACTCTTGATAAATTAGCATCTGAAAAACGGATTATAGCAATCGGCGAGTGCGGGTTCGATCTTTTTAACGCTTCATTTAAAGAGACTGAAGCTATTCAAGAGCGTTATTTTATGACGCAGATTGAAATTGCGCTTCGTTATAACTTACCTTTGGTGCTGCATGTACGGCGCGCCA
>Ga0209755_10002589_pt1 | contig 24511 bp, 13 predicted proteins | sample TergutCo191P1_FD_187301 | JGI IMG/M metagenome (GOLD analysis project Ga0209755, IMG submission 187301) | Cornitermes sp. P1 segment gut microbial communities from Petit-Saut dam, French Guiana - Co191P1 (SPAdes) (version 2) | ecosystem: Host-associated > Arthropoda: Insects > Digestive system...
GCGCAAGCCGCTCGACAATTTTTCCATATTTTTATCCAGGTAATTCTGGGTAACTTTGAGGGATCTGTCGGTAAACATTGCACTTAAGTTGTGATTGATTATCATATACTCACTCCTTTGGCTTTTTCGTAGGAAAAAACAGAATGTTTTTTCTTACGCGGCTTCCATGCCGTGCTAAAATCCTAAGGATTTTAGCTTCTAAAAACCCCTTTGGGATTTCTAGATTGGAGTTTTCCTAATGAAAAACTCATCTTAAATCTGTTGATATTCACGTAACACGTAAATATCCATGTGCCATGTGGTTTTCTACGAAAACCACCGCAGTTTTCTGCGAAAACTGCGAAGTTTCCCAAAAAACCGCAAGAACCCCCGACCCACCGTTCCCGGAAGGGTGAGGTTACCTGGATGAATACTAATACCCAACGGATACATTTTTCAGCCAGAAAGGGAATTTTCAGTCAGGGCATTGAACCAATGACCTAAAGGAATTTTCCTCTTCATATTTAATATCGGAATCAAAAAAGTTTGCTTTAGGGGAAAAAGCTATGGAAAAGATACCCTGTTTCATATTAAGATTAGCTCATGGACAATAATGCATGGTCACAGGTAGATCTTATTAGAGAGGTTTTTCATTATCATAGCCGCTTCGAAGGTTCTACCATGGTCTTTAAAATTGATTTTCCCGTCACAGAAGATCCCGGTTTTCCCGGTCTTGTTAGAGATCTGGCTTTGCTCGCAAAAACCGGCTTTAAAATAGTTATTGTCCCCGGAGCAAAACAACATATCGACACTGTCCTTAAACAGCATAATATCGATACATCCTACATCCCCACAGACGACACTCCTGTCAGGATTACCGCATCCCAGTCAATCTCATACGTCGAAATGGCGGCATTTAACGTCGCAAGCCGGTTTATGACTTTTCTCTCAGGCAGCAGGGTCGACGCGCTCATCGGCAACTTTGTAAGGGCAAGAGGGCTTGGCGTGATCAACGGCACAGACACCGAGCATACAGGAACCGTCGATAAAATCTACGCCGATTCGCTTACAAGAGTGCTGAATTTGGGCATGATTCCAATCCTGCCGTGCATTGGCTGGAGCCCGTCGGGAAAGCCGTATAATGTTCCAAGCGACGAGATCGCCCTTGAGGTATGTAAAGCCCTTGGGGCAATCAAATTGTTCATTATAACAACCCGTGACAGACAGAAATTCACAAGGCTTACCCCGCAGGAAGCCCGGGAACTGATAAAATCGAACTCTGCAGATATCCAACGGGAACTTAAACTTGCCTTAAAGGCTAGTGAAGCGGGCGTTCACAGAGTCCATATAATAGACGGAAAAGAAGAAGGCGCCGTTCTTAAAGAACTGTACTCCAATCTGGGAGTCGGAACCATGATTTACGCCGATGAATACGACTCGATCCGGGCATTCCATTCAAGCGATTTACCCGATATTTTACGGCTGATGGAGCCTTTAATGCAAAAAGGCATCCTAATCAGGCGGAAAGCGGAGCAAATTCAGGAAAAAAGGAACGATTACTCTGTCCTTGAGATTGACGGCTCAATACGGGCATGCGGCGCGCTGCATAACTGGGGTGAATCTCAAAGTGAAATTGCCGCTGTCGCGACAGACCCGAATTACACCGATCTTGGTCTTGGCAGAAAAATTGTGGGTTATCTTATCGAAAAAGCAAGAAAAAGCGGTATGCGAAGAGTTTTTGTACTAACAACCCAATCTCAGGACTGGTTTGAATCCCTCGGTTTTAAAGAAGCTCCGCTGGACAGCCTGCCGGAGCAGAAACGCATGGTTTACGACCAGAGCAGAAACAGCAAAATCTTCGCGCTTGGGCTTGATTGACAATTTCACCTTTTATAATTCTTAATACCGTGATATGCTAATCTCAAGAAGGAAAAACATGAGTGAAAAATACATAAAACACAGTTTTATTACAAGAACGCTGCTGACAATTGCCGGCGGAAAAGTAATCAACGAAATGAAAAGAAAATCCAGAAATTGCAAAAAAGCTTCGGATGACACATTACGTCATATTCTGACAACATCAAAAGACACCGTTTACGGCAAAGAACATCATTTTGACGAAATACTAAAAGCGAAAACGCCTGAGGAACTTTCTAAGCTTTATCATAAGTATGTTCCCATCAACGAATACAAAGAACTGCTTCCTTACATTGAAAGACATAAAAACGGAGAGCCGGATATCCTGTTCCCTGGCAAGCCTTTTATGTACGCCACAACCAGCGGAACCACCAAAGAGCCTAAGTGGATACCGATAACCACGGAATACCATAAACTCGTATACGGGAAGATGTCACTGGGCTGGTTCTGGACTTTGATACACAATAAGCCCAAAGTGTTCTACCGTCCCGGTATTTCCATTGTTGGCAAAAAGATTGAAGGTAAAGCTCCCGACGGAACGATTTACGGTTCTATCTCAGGAGTTACATTTCAGGATATTCCGAAATTTATGAGAAAACTGCATACCGCGCCCGCCGACGTGTTTGATATCCCCGATTACAAATCGCGGTATTACACGATCATGCGTATGGGCATTGAGCGCGATACGCACATCATCCTTACCGCCAATCCAAGCACGTTAGTTGAAATGCAGAGTTACGCGAATGAGTATCTTGATGAATTTTGCGAAGATATCAGGAACGGAACATTAAGCGCCAAATATCCCATACCGCCTGAAATCCGCAAGGTGCTTGAAGCGAGACTTAAACCTAATCCCAAACGCGCGGATGAACTGCTCAAACTCAGGGAAAGGTATAAGACGCTCCTGCCCAAACATTATTGGCCGAATCTGCAGATAGTAAACGTCTGGTTCTGCGGCAATGCGAAAATTTATTATAACAAAGTCCGCGACTCCTATCCTTCCTGCACCGTTTTTCACGAGTTCGGCTACTTTGCCACAGAATGCAGAGCGGGTCTTGTGCTTAAAAGCAACTGTCCCGATACAACCCTCTTTTGCCATAAAAGTCATTTTGAATTTGTTCACGAGTCTGAGTTTGACAACCCGGACCCGAAAATTTATCAGGCATGGGAATTGAAACTGGGTCAGCGTTATAAAATGGTAGTTACCACATGCGCCGGGCTGTACAGGTATGATATGCATGACCTGATTGAAGTTACCGGTTTTTATAACGAGTTCCCCATGATTAATTTTATACATAAACTGAACGGAACCATTAACATAACAGGCGAAAAACTCCATGAAGATCAATTTATTGAAGCGGTGCGCGCGGCGGAAAAATCAACAGGTCTTGCGGCGCCTTTCTTTGTAGGTTTCGCTGAACTGCATAAGTCCAGTTATAAATATTATTATGAATTTGAAAATCAGAATATTTCTTTGGAAGACGCCAAAAGATTTACGGCACAGGTTGATACTTTTCTGAAAGAATATAATCCCGAATACAAAGAAAAACGCGGAACAGATCGCCTTAAAGCGCCGGAAACTGCCATCCTGTCTCCTAAAGCGTTTGAACGCTTTAAAGCAGCCTGCATAGACCGCGGTTACCGCGACGGTCAGTTCAAGTTTAACCTGTTAATGCAGGATGAAATGCGCCATTCATTGTTTAAAGAAATAATTAAGCCTTCTTAATTATTTTCCGCCGCTTTATCCGCGGCAGCGGAAACTTTAGAATATTCGCCGCGTACCAAAAATAAAGATATTTCTTCTATGACGTCGTTTATTTTACGCGGCCATTTTTTCTTCTTCAATTCTGAAAGAGCCGATTTCGCGTCTTTAACAATAAGTTTTTCGCAGGCGGTTTTAATTTCATTCAGTTTAATTTGTAAAAATGTTTTGTCGTCCGGGGAAATTTCATGCGAATTTTCTTCATTGTCATCCGTATCCTGACGTTTGAGTTTTACAAGCATCGACTGAAGCATTTTCATAAAGCCGGGAGTTTCGGCTGACAATACGGCTGTCCCCGCGTTTTTCGCGGCTTGTTCCAGTCTCAGCGCGCTGTTGGAAAGCTGCATTTCGCCGATATTGGCAAGAGCGCTTTTTAAACCATGAACGGTCGTGGCAAACAGTTTTAAATCCGCTCCCGAATTTAACTGAGGCAATAATTCTTCAAGCACGGCAACCGCGTTTTCAATGTCATGCGCCACTCCCGCTTTTAATTCGTCGTCTATAGACGCGTTTTGCGCCGTATCCGCGGTTACATTTTTACGCTGCGCCATTTCGCGTCTTGCGGCTTCGATTACTTCAGGAGACTGTTTGTTGCGGATAAGTTCATTCAGCGCCAGGTTAAGTTCCCGCGAGTCAATCGGCTTGGAAATAAAAGCGTCAAAACCGTTTTGCAGGAACATCTCGGCGCGTCCTATCAGAGCGTTCGCGGTCAGAGCGACAATTGTGCGGTTATAGCCCATATCGCGCAGATGTTTGGTAGCTTCAATGCCGTCCATTTTCGGCATCATATGATCCATGAATATTACATCGTACACATTTCCGTCTTCAATTTTTTTAATCGCGTCAAAACCATTGGAAGCCGTATCAATTTTTAAACCGTACGGCAATAACATTCCTCTGATTACATATATATTGGATTCAACATCATCCACCACAAGAACGCTTCCGTAAGGCATATATTCGCGGATAAACTGGGTTTTTTTCGTAATCGCGGTACTCTGGAAATTGAAAGAACGCAGTTTCTCAGCCAGTTCGGAGCCGCATACCGCAGAACTCGTGCGCTGCTGCGGAATTCTCACGGTAAATACCGATCCCTTGCCGGGTTCGCTTTCCACGGAAATACTGCCGTTCATTAAATCGACCAGGCGTTTTGTTATGCTCATGCCAAGTCCTACGCCGACTACAGTGCGGTTGGTCTCGAGGTTAAAACGGGTATATTCGTCGAAAATCCTGTTGAGCTGATCTCTTGTCATACCCTGCCCTGTGTCGCTTATGCGGTAAGTAAGCGTTACGCTATCATCCTGATCGCCGGAAGATTCGGATGAAACAAAAAAATCTATTTTGCCTTCATCGGTGTATTTGAAGGCATTGGAAAGAATATTATTCAATATTTGCTTAATCCGAAGCTCATCGCCGAATAAATCTATCGGCGTGTTTTCGTCCACATGAATGGTAAATAGAATTGGTTTTGAATCATAGCGCATGCGGTTCAACTGCGCGGTATCGTTGATTAAACTCGGGATGTCATATTTATAAAGAGACAGTTCCAGTTTCCCGGATTCGATTCTGGAAAGATCGAGTATATCGTTTATAATATTCAGCAGCAAATCGCCGGCTTCATATATTTTTCCGAAAGCCTCTTCGTTATCTGACGAAAGCGCTTCATCGCGAAGCCGTATCTCCGCGATGCCCAATATCGCGTTCATCGGAGTGCGGATTTCGTGGCTCATCTGCGAAAGGAATATGCTCTTTGAGCGGTTGCTTTGCTCCGCCTGCTCTTTTGCCTTGGCAAGTTCGTTAGACGTGTCTATGATGCTTTTTGTCATATCATTGCGGATAAAAGCGTTGGCAAGCATCATGCCGGCGGAACGCAGGATTATTTCTTCGTTTCCGGAGAATTTCCGCTCTTTATAGCAATCATCGTAACCAACATAGCCCCAGAACTGATCATGTATAAACGCCGGCGTTACAAAGATGGATACAACTCTCTGCGATTCAAGCTGTTTCCTCTCGCTGTCAGACATGTTGCGGACAAGACTGTTAATGCATTTTCCCTGCGATAATGTATCCCACCAGCCGGGAAGGACATCATCATACGATACATCTACAGAAAAATCGCCGGGCAGTTCCGGTCTGCTGCCGCTGACCCACTCATACGTTAAAGCGCAGTAATTTCGTCCGTCTTTTACATTATTTTTCCATATACATACGCGATCTACATTAACAACTTCTCCGATATTATTCATGGATTTAAATAAGCTGTTTCCAAAATGATTTATGTCCGGATCAAGCAGAATGTTAGATACATTGTTTACGGCTTTAAGGAGTTCGTTCTGCCTGCCTATCTCTTCCGTCATTTTGGCATGCTCGCGCATGTCGCGGATGTAAGCCATTACAACCTTTTCTTTGCCGTATATAACTTTTTCAAGCGTAACAAGCGCTGGAATCGGCGTTTTATCAATCAGCTGATGCGTCCAGTTAAAAACACATTTGCCGGTTTCTACAGCCTGATTGCCGTAATGAAACAGCAGCTCGAGCGAATGCTGCCCGTCAGGCTGGAATTCGGGCGAAAGATCTTTTTCAAATCGATCCATGAATTCCTGTTTGTCTTTCAACTCAAATAGCTTTAAGGTTTCAGAGTTGCAGTCAAAAATCGTGCCATCCACAGTTCCGATAAAACAGGCAATAGGAAGGGTGTCCAGCATAACTCTGACGCGCTCATGTTCTTTTTTTAAAAAGACAGCCGCGCGCCTGTTTTTATGCAATATGAACAGTATCAGAACAAACACGGCAAGAGTCATTGTAATCGCGCCGATAAGCCACGGAAGCCGCGCTTCGGCTACCTTTGCGCGGTAATCATACGTTCTCTGCGTCCATTGAACTGTAATTCTTTCTATATCTACTAATTTCAAAGCTTTATCGACAATGGAGCGCAGTACTGTTTCGTTTTTATTAAACCCAAATCTTGTTTCTATAGCCTGCGTAAAAACGATATTTGTTTTAAAACCTACCTGTTCCTGATAATGCGTTAATTGCGTAAGCCTTCTTTGGGTTGTCATTACCATATCTACTTCGCCGTTCACCAAAGCTTCAAAGGCAAGGTCTATGCCTTGATATTCCACGATGTTCATATGATCCGGAAACCATTGTTTAAAAAGCATGGCATGAACTGTGTTACGCGCAAGACCTATCCTTTCCTGAAGGATTTCATTTATCGTTACATTGCGGTAATCCGATCTTGATACAAGTGCGTAATGATCGTTTAATATGACAATATCCGACCAAAGAAAATGGTCTTCGCGCTCTTTCGTCCTTACAAGTTCAGGAACAATAACCGCATCTCCTTTTATAAGCATCTGGTTTATAATCGGCCAGTTCGCGGTTTCGTTATGCGCAACTTTAAATGAAAGCCCCGTAAGCCAGGATAATTCATCCAGTATATCAAAGTAAATTCCCTGCCATTCCCTCTCGCGCGCATTATAAAAACTGAGAGGGTAATTGCTGTTATACGCGGCAACCGGCACAACAGTTCCTTTGTTAATAAACGCGCGTTCCTCTTCGCTGATCCACACGGACATTTTATGCCTTAAATAATCATGGTACCCCTGATTATACAGATTATTAAGATGAATTCTCGCGCCGCTTCTCAGCGCCTTGGTAACAACCGAAATGACCGGTCCCAGCTCTCTCTTTGACGCCGCCATGGAAACCGGATTAAAAATTAACGGAAAGAAATCTTCAAAAATTATATTGTCATAATCTATAAAATTGGAAGCGGCAACGCTTGCGGCAATGTAAGCGTCAGCTTTTCCGTCTACAAGCGTCTGATACGCGTCATTAAAATCATTTACCCATATAGATTCATAGGAACCGCTCTCCGTCACGGAAGCGACGGCGGCTTCTTCGGAAGAATTTGCCGCGAACGCGTACCTTAAAGGCCGTTCCAAAAGGATTTGATTAATATCAGGGCTGCCGGCGAGCCTCACTCTGATAAACTGCCTTTCCGCGATGGTGTCGCTTAAGTAATACCTTTTTTCGCGTTCGGGCGTAGGCATCATGCTGCCGGAAAAGTCAACTTCGCCTGAATTCAGCTTGCCGTTTAATTCATTTGATGAACAAATCTCCATTTTAAAAGTAATACCGAAAAGCGACGTAAGCCATTCGCAGAGCAAAGCGTCGTAACCGCCGAATTCGCCGCTGCTTTTTACAAACGCTTCCGTTGACGGAATCGCTCCTATAGTAAAAGACGAATATTTCTTTTGCAGCGCTTCTATGGCTGAAATTTCATCCGCGGTTACGCCGGGAATCTCGCGGAACGATTTAGCTGCGGAATAATCTAAAATAGTTTCTTCTGTTTTTTCTGAACAACCAGGAAAACCAAGCGCTATTACGAGCGCTATAACGCACACGATGCGAAAATTTATTTTTGCTTTCATTTTTTCAGTATACCACTATCTATTGATTTGTCTACAGCAGCCGCTGCTTTCAGATATTCGCCGCGTATTAAATAAACAGATATTTCATTAATAATATTGTTTATTTTGTCCGGCCATGTTTTCTGCTTCATTTCATTCAATGCCTGTTTTGCGTTTTTTAGTTCAAGGTTTTCGCAGGCGGTTTTTACATCAATAAGTTTTTTCCGCAAGAAATCAATATCGTCATGTGAAATTTTCCGGGCATCATTGTTGCCGTCTCCGTTGCGTCCGGTTTTTTCGAGGAATAAACGGAGCATATCCAAAAATGCCGGGGTCTCGGATAATATAACGGATATATCGCCTTTATCTCCCGATTTTTCCAGAGCAAACGCGGCGTCTGAAAGACGCTCTTCTCCGATGTTGGCGAGCGCGCTTTTCATGCCGTGAACTGTCGTAATAAACAGCGAGAGATCCGAACCGCCTGAGTTAAGTCCCGGCAATATTTCATTCAGTACGTTAATGGCTGTTTCAATGTCATTAATCGCGGCGGCAGCCAGTTCGCTGTCTATAACCGCTTTCTGCGCGGATAATTCCGCGTTTTTCTGTTTTTTTTCTTGCTGTTCGCGTCTTGCGGCTTCAACAATTTCCTGCGGTTTTTTGTTTCTTATAAAATCATTCAGGATATGATTCATTTCGCGCGAGTCAATCGGCTTGGAAATAAAATCGTTAAAACCGTTATCCAGGAATATTTTATCCTGTCCGATCAGAGCGTTGGCAGTCAGCGCGATTATCGGATGCGCGTATCCCATGGAGCGTATTATTTTTACCGCCTCAATGCCGTCCAATTTCGGCATCATATGATCCATAAAAATAATATCGTATATATTTCCGTCTTCGATTTTTTTGATGGCTTCAAAGCCGCTGGAAGCGGTTTCGATCTTCAAGCCGTAAGGCGACAACATTCCTTTCGCGACATAAATATTTGATACGACATCGTCCACCACAAGAACGCTGCCGTAAGGCATATACTCGCGCACAAACTGAATCTTTTTCGCGATTGCCATGTTTTGAAAACGGAAATTCCGCAGTTTATCGGCTAAATCCGGTCCGCATACAGTTTCATCAATTCGTTTCTGCGGAATGCAAATGGTAAAGACAGTGCCTTTTCCGGGTTCGCTTTGAACAGAGATAGAACCGTTCATTAAATCTACAAGGCGTTTTGTAATGCTCATGCCAAGACCTGTGCCGACTGTTTCACGGTTAGCTTCAACATTAAAGCGCGTGTATTCATCGAATATAACGGCAATTTGATCACGCGTCATGCCCTGCCCCGTATCGCTTATATTAAAAACAATCGTCACATTTTCGTCTGTTTCATCTTCAGCAAAAATCGAAAATTCTATTTTGCCTTCGTCTGTATATTTAAACGCATTACTCAGTATGTTATTCAAAACCTGTTTGATGCGAAGCTCATCGCCGAATAAATTGTGCGGCGTGTTCTCGTCGATTTTTAAAACAAATTCTATCTGCTTACTGTCATAACGCAGGCAGTTTAATTGAACGGTGTCGTTGATAAGGCTGGGAATATCATATTTAATCGGAATAAGCTCCAGTTTGCCTGTCTCGATTTTTGAAAGGTCGAGGATGTCGTTAACAATGGAAAGCAGTAAATCGCCGGATTCATAAATTTGTCCGAGCGCTTCCGTCATGTCCGCTGAATGATTGTCATTCTGAAGCTGAATCTCGGCGACGCCCAGTATCGCGTTCATCGGCGTTCGCATTTCATGGCTCATGTGCGCCAAAAATCTATCCTTCGCCTGATTCGCAAGCTCGGCGGCATCCAGTTTCCGGCGTTCGGTAACATCGGTTAAAATTCCTTCCACCGTATTCTGCAAACCGTCAGAATTTCCTTCAACCGTATAACAGTGTATCCAAATCCACTTATCGCCGCCGTCTTTCGTAGTGCCCATGAAAGTATATTCAATCGGCGAACCTGTGCTGACCATTTTCGCTTCCTGCTCCATAAAATAAATCAAATCTTTGGGCTTCATTATTTTTTTGACAAATTCAAGCATACTGGTATTTATAAGCTCGGAAGGCGTGTACCCAAGCAATTTTTCGACATTATTGCTGACAAATGTAAATACCAAACCTGACGGGGAGTTAGCGCCCTGATACACCATGCACGGCAGATTGTTCAGCATTGTTTCGGTTCGGCGAATCAGGTTGTACCTTTCGGCGCTTTCTATGGCGATGGTCATCAAGTCGGCGAGAGACGACGCGAAATTCTGCTCTTCTGCTGTCCACACGCGCCTTTCGGGAAACGCTCTGCAGTAATGCTGCTCAACGCTGACAATGCCCGCAAGCTTGCCGTTTACGCGAATCGGCATATCTAAAACAGCGCATATATTTGTATTGTATCTACCAATAATTCTTGACAATACATTGGGCACATTTACATCGTTTATAACAACCAGACGCTCGTTTAAAAGCGTCTCTAAATACCCGGGGCAGTCAGTAAGATCAACATCTTTTTGGAGTTCGTACCTGTCTCCTTTCATTTCGTAACAAACGGTGTTTTTTAAAACATTTCCGTTTAGGTTCCATATCCCGACATGGTGCGCGCCGATTGCTTTACATCCTTCCATTACGATCATTTCGGCGGCGTCATTAATATTACCCGCGGAAAGTTTGGGCGATTTTGTAATTCTTACCAGCGTTTCGCTGAAAATTTTCGGCCTGTAATTTCGCGCCCTTGATGAATAAGAAAAGTAAGTGAACAGCACAATTGTGCAGAAATACCCGATAGGTGAAAGGTCGTACACAAGACCAAAAAGCTTCACCGCAAAAGCAAGATATAGCAGGAAAGGCACCAAAAGCCCGATGCCTGTAATAATCAGAATCGGGTACCTTCGGAAATTCTTTATTATATAACGGACTAAAACGGTATAAAAAATTACAAAACCTATTGTGATAAAAACAATATTAACTATAAAGAACGGACCTGCCGGAGGTATAGTGCCGGTTGAAGGATCGGGATAATCAAAGTTTGCAAAATAAAGCTTATGCAAAGGATTTGTAAAAAGCATTAGATTTATTACAGCGGGTATGGCAATTATAATAAAAGTTACCAATTTTGATTTTACGTATTTTGATTCGGTAAAATTCAGGATAAACCAAAAAGACACATAAGGAATAACACTGGCGGCAAACACCTTTGGAACGAAAACGAACGCGTAATATTCAGGCGCGGAAAGCAGTTTAACGGCGTCCAACGCAGTCCAAACAAGCGTTACGATGCACAGCAGATAGAAACCCTTCATCCGCCTGTCGCCGGCGTCTCCGAGCCGCTGCCTGTATATTAAGACGCTGGTAAAAATAACAACCATAGTGGAAACAAAAAATAAAACTATCTTGACAGTCAAAATAACGCTCCTTCACAAATACTGCTCTAGTTACCTTGTCTAAATCCGGTTTTGTCCGTACTTTTATTTTTTACTAATCCCGCCTTCTATCGCCTTTCCTGCGGCGGACACTACATTAGCATATTCGCCGCGAAGCAGGTACAAAGAGATTTCATTTATTACATCGCCGATTGCCCGCGGCCATGTTATCGCCCTCAGCCCGTTCATAGCCGTTTTAGCGTCTTTAACATTAAGTTTTTCGCAAGCCGTTTTTATTTCATTTAATTTCTTATGCAGAAAATCCATATCGCCGCCGGAGACATCAGGAGAATCATTATCGCTTTCTTCCGTTTTTTTAGGTTTGATTTTTTCCAGGAAATATCTGAGTGAATCCATAAAGCCGTATATTTCGGCTGTTATTGTTTTTGTTTCATGGTTTTCCCCAGCGTGTTCGAGCGAGAGAGCGGCGTTTGAAAGCTGATTTTCTCCTATGTTGGCAAGAGCGCTTTTTATTCCGTGAACGGTTGTAATGAACAATGGGAGATCCACATTTTCGGCGCCGACCTGTGAAAACAGTTCTTCCAGTACGGCAAGTGCGTTCTCAACATCATGAGCCGCCGCAGCTATCAATTCTTCATTTAAAGAAATTCTTTTCGCCGCGCCCGGCACAGTGTTATTCTTATGATGATACGCGAAATAGCGCACCGCTTCGATAACTTCCGGCGGTTTTCTGTTGCGTATAAGTTCATTAAGCATGGCGTTTAACTCGCGCGAATCGATAGGTTTGGAAATAAAACCGTCAAATCCGTTTTGCAGGAACATTTCGGCGCGCCCTATCAAAGCGTTAGCGGTCAGGGCAACTATGGTATGCGAATACCCAAGTTCGCGTATTTTTTTGGTTGTTTCAATGCCGTCCATTTTAGGCATCATATGATCCATAAACACAATATCATAGACATTGCCTTCTTCGATCTTTTTGATGGCTTCAAAGCCGCTGGAAGCTGAATCGATTTTTATTCCGTAAGGCAGCAACATTCCTTTTACTACATAAATGTTTGATTCAACATCATCAACTACAAGAACGCTGCCGTAAGGCATATATTCTCTTATGAACTGCGTCTTGTTCGTGAGCGTTGTGCTGCGGAAATTAAAGTTACGCAATTTTTCGGAAACTTCTTTTCCGCATACTTCAATACCGGTGCGCTGCTGAGGAATACGCACGATAAATTCCGTGCCGCTTCCAGGCTCGCTCTTCACGGATATTTCGCCTTTCATAAGATCAAGAAGATGTTTTGTTATGCTCATGCCCAAACCAGTGCCGACTGTCTCGCGGTTCGCTTCGGCATTAAAGCGGGTATATTCGTTAAACAGTTCATCAAGCTGCGACTGCGTCATTCCCTGCCCCGTATCGCATATACGGAAAACAAGCACAACATTATCGCTGTCATCGCTTTCTGATTCAGCGGAAATGTAAATGGTAACTGTGCCTTCATCGGTATATTTAAAAGCATTGGAAAGGATATTGTTCATTATCTGTTTTATGCGAAGCTCGTCGCCGAAAAAATCGTGCGGCGTGTTTTCATCAACATAAATTGACAGGTCTATCGGTTTTGAATCGTAGCGCAGGCGGTTAAGCTGCACGCTGTCGTTGATAAGACTTGGAATATCATATTTAATCGGAACAAGTTCAAGCCTGCCGGCTTCAATTTTGGACAGGTCAAGTATGTCGTTAATTATATTTAATAACAAATCGCCCGATTCATATATTTTTTCCATCGCTTCTTCGGTCTCGCGCGAAAGATTTTCATCCCGAAGCTGAATCTCGGCAATGCCCAATATCGCGTTCATGGGCGTGCGTATTTCATGACTCATATTCGCGAGGAAACTGCTCTTTGCCCTATTGGCGTCATTCGCTTCTTTTGCCGCGGTTTCAAGCTGCAATGTCATTTCTCTCCGAATAATCGCGTGCGCCAGCATCCGGCTCGCCGAACGCAGGATAAGCTCTTCGCTGTCCGTAAACAGACATTCTTTCTTGCAGCCGTCAAAACCGACATAGCCCCAAAACTGATCCTGCAGAAAAATGGGAACCACAAAGAGAGATAAAACATTTCTTGGAGCCAGCTCCGCCTGTTCGTTAGGATCCATATCACGCACTAACGCATTGATACATTTTCCCTGCGTCATAACTTCATTCCAGGCGGGGTGAGCGTCAAACCAGATATTTGGCGCAAGCGTGCCGTTTCTCTTAAGCGATTTAAAATCACCGTTCTCCCACTGGTAATTCAATGTGAAACACAGTCTGGGTTCGTTATTTTTCATCCATATGCAGATGCGATCAACATCCACAACTCCCGCCATAATATCCATGGCTCTAAGCAGGGTGTCTTCAAAGCGGCGGTTCATTTCCGGTTCAAGCAGGACCGAAGATACGTCGTTCATGGTTTTAAAAAGTTCTTTCTGCCTTGTGATCCTCTGCGTCGTTTTTTTATTTTTAAAGAAAAATAAAACAAGCCCTATAATAATTAATTGGAAAAGCGCGGCTATTGTTAATAACAGCCTGAACGCGTACGGATTGGATTCCCATACCGGCAGAGCGCGGTTAATAAGAACATAGCCTTTCGGCAGATTTTTTTTGTTTATTTTAAAGCGTTTAATAACCTCATTATCAAACTGCCATTGGTTATAAGAAGATGAATCGAAAATAACAGGTATATCTTTAACCGGCGTTCCTTTTAATATTTCCGCCGCCATTGAAGCTGTTATATCATTTTTCTCGCCTGTGGAAGAAACAAGCCCTCCCAGCACTCCGTGTCCGATATATGAGGTGGTTAAACAATAAACGGGATTAACGGATGCCTGTGAAACGAACCTCTGTATTTCAGCTTCGGAATAAAATACTCCGCTTGTATCTGAAAAATAATTTCCTATTAAGACAAGCGTATCGTCTCCAAAATCGCCTATTTCTTCCAGAATTTGCGGCAGCGATTTATCTTCGCTGAAAACAATTTCTACCGGTTTTCCAAGCCGGCTGGACAGAGTGGGTATTTCATTTTGAATTGACTCCCTGATGCTTATGCTTCTTGAAAGATACTGACCGTTTAAAACATAAATCCTGTTTACCCTGGGGAAAGACCTCAGCATTTCCTGAACGGTTTCAAAGAATGTAATCGTTTCGGAAACTCCTGTGATCTGCTCTTCAAGTCCGTATAACATGGAATCTTTTAGAGCGGAAACGCCGTAGAATAAAACCGGTAAATTGGGAAACAGCAAATAATAATTTTTCGCCACAAACTCAAACGCTTCATTGCCTGAAACAATTACTAAATTAGGATAACGCTCGATAAATTCCGTGCGAATCATTTCCGAGATAACGCTGTTAAAACTTGTTTGGCTGTGAGGTTCGTTCGAGTTTAAATAAATGCAGTAATAATCAAGAGGGGCAGTTACTTCAAGACCGGCGCGGATAGATTCCATTTGACTGCGTTCCCACACATTCTGCGCGTTATAGGAATTAATATGCAGTACGAACGATTTTTTTCCTGCTATTTTTTCGCCGCTGTGAATCGAACTAATTATGCCTTCCGCGATCATATCGCTGTATGCCTTTTCAAGAAGAGGAACCAGATAGCTGAATCTGTTATTCACATAACTGTAAACCGGCTGCTGCTCAATAACGCTTACCCTTTTTACTCCCGGCGGAAATCTGTGTTCATAGTGCGAAAAACGCGGGAGTATAACAGCATCAGCATCGCCGTTAAGCAGAGAATTCCACAAATCATCAACTTCATCTACCCTTACAAGCGCGCTGGCTCTTGCCCGCGCGATATTATTCGCTATATATTCATTCTGCCAGCGATAACCAACGCGCAATCCCGCCATGCCTTCCCAACCGGAAAAATTATACGTTTTGTCCGATGAGGAATAAACTGTAAATTCCACATAATCTATAACTACAGGAACCCTAATCAGATTCGCATATAATCTGTCAAAGCCGGCTGTTTGAGCGGGCAAAATTGCGGCATCGCCGTAGTTAACATCGGCTATGGCTGTGCGCATTCCTGTCCCTTTCGCGAGCATATTATAACCGGATCGTTTTAATGCCTCATGCAATACGCGTTCCGCAATGACCGATTGATCGTCGCTGAAGGCAACCTTGATAACGGGCATGCCTGCATCGCCCGCATGGCTCATCTGCGCCCAAACAGGCTCATTCGCGAATGAAATAATCAGAATGATAAAAACAAAAAAAGGATTTTGCCCGCGTTTCATGTTTTTTCCTTTTCTGAACTAACCGCTTTTACAGCTCTGTCTACAGCGCCGTCAATCTTCGCATATTCACCGCGTATTATATAAACGGAAATTTCGTTTAATATTTCATTTATTTCGTATGACCATGTTTTTTGTTTTAAGCCGACAAGAGTTGTTTTCGCAATTTTAATGTTTAATTTTTGACACGCTGTTTTAATGGTATTGAGCCTTTCTTTAAGAAGATTCTTATCTTCTTTGGTTATTTCAAAAGAAAACTCCCCCTTGTCTCTTAATTTTGCCTGTTTTATTTTTTTCGTCAGCTCCGCAAGCGCTTCCATAAACTCTTTAGTTTCAGATATTATTACGGCTGTCCTGCCGTTTGCTCCCGCCTGTTCCAGTTTATACGCGGCATCGGAAAGCGAATTTTCTCCGATATTTTTTAACGCGCTTTTTATACCGTGAACGGTTGTGGTAAACAATTCCAGGTTGTCGCTGTTTACGCTGCCCGCGTATAAATCCGGTAAAATTGATTCCAGCACGGCAATGGCGTTCTTTATATCCAGAGCGGCGGCGGTAGCTATCTCGTCGCTTCCGGAAATTATTCCGGCTTCCTTTAATTCATTTTCCTGCACAAGTTTTTTATTTCGTATCAGTTCAACCAGCATTTGATTCAATTCACGCGAGTCAATCGGCTTGGAAATAAAGCCGTCAAACCCGTTTGTCAGAAACATCTCTTCCTGCCCGATTACAGCGTTTGCCGTTAATGCGACAATGGGCTGCGTATAACCCATACTGCGTAAGATTTTTGTCGTTTTCAGACCGTCCATTTTGGGCATCATATGATCCATAAATACTATATCATAGTTTTTGTCTATTTCTATTTTTTCTATCGCTTCAAAACCGCTGGTCGCGGTATCAATATGCAGCCCGTACGGCATTAAAAGCCCTTTTGCGACAACCAGATTCGATTCAACATCATCAACAACCAAAACCTTGCCGTACGGCATATGCTCGTGTATGATTTCCGATTTTTTTTGCAGTGATATGCTGTGAAAACTGAATTCCCTCAGGTTTTCCGCGATTTCCTTTCCGCATACCGCGTCTGTGGAGCGAGCCTGAGGCAGGCGCACTGTAAATACCGAACCTTCGCCCGGCTTGCTTTCCACAAAAATCTCTCCGTTCATTAAATCTATAAGACGTTTTGTTATACTCATGCCCAAGCCGGTGCCTGAAATGCTCCGGTTAGTGTCCATATTGAAACGGGAATATTCGTCGAATATTCTTGATACCTGATTCTCCGACATGCCCTGCCCTGTGTCTCTAACCTTAAAAACAATCATAACAGTTTCGCTGTCAGCGCCGTCCTGAGCGCAGATTGAAAATTCAACTTCGCCCGCGTCTGTATATTTAAAAGCGTTTGAAAGCAAGTTATATAATATTTGTTTAATGCGAAGTTCATCGCCTATCAGCTCATGCGGCGTATTTTCATCCAGATTAATTATAAAATCGATAAGCTTTCCTTCAAAGCGCAGACGGTTCATCTGAACAGTGTCGTTAATCAGGCTTGGAACATCATACCGGGCGCCGACAATTTCCAGTTTGCCCGCGTCAATTTTGGAAAAGTCAAGAATGTCATTAATAATATTTAATAATAAATTTCCGGACTCATAAATTTTTCTGTATCCTTCTTCAGCCGCGGGCGAAAGGGTTTTATCCAGCAGTTGAATTTCTGATATCCCCAAAATCGCGTTCATGGGCGTGCGTATTTCGTGGCTCATCTGAGCAAGGAAAAATCCCTTTGAACGGTTGCTTAATTCAGCAGTACGAACCATTTCATCCGCTTTGCGGACTTCGTTCATCATATCACTCAAATGACGCTCTACAATTCTTAGTATAAATCTTGCCAGCAAAATGCAGATTGCGATAATAACCAGCGTTAATAAAATACCAACAACGATAAATAAAAATATTTTCCTGTCGTCTTCCGCCGTATAATATCCAATGCCCGCAATCCCCACTACTTCGTTATCTATGCCGAATATGGGGATGTACTTTGCAATGGCGTCCTGCCCGGCAATTTTTATCCTGCCGGAATACTGGTTTCCCGCATGTACAATATTGCTTATATTTTCAGGCAATCTCATAGCCGCGCTGTACGGATCATCGCTGTCGGGAATGGTTGTGGAAATTCTTTCGCCGTTTTTGAAAATGCTTACTTCGCACGTTGTAATCGCTTTTAATTCGCTTACAATTGATTGATTGCTTAATCTGAATCCCAGCGAAACAACGCCGATCATATTTTTTTCTTCGTCATAAATCGGCGCACCTGAGTGCACGCCAAGGTCTATAGTTACGCCCTGCGAGACATACGCTTCTCTCCTGCCGGCAAGCGCCTGTTTAACGTGAGGAAGGTGCGCAAGGCTGTCGCCGTAAATATCCGCTCCGTGCGTTCTTGCCAGCACATTGCCGTCTTTATCAAGGATGGTGCAATATTCAATATGCGCAATTGCTCTAAGGTTATTTGCCACTCTTTTGATTCTTTCCCGATCATTGCTGATTACAGCTTCTATCAAACTGGGATCCGCGGCTATCGCCATTGCCGCGAAACGTCCGTTTGCTTTTAAATTATTAATTTCATGATCAGTTACCATTGCGGCAATATCAATATTTTCGTACATTGAATTTTTCAATTCTCTGTTGAAAAGCAATATGTAAGAAACAAGAGCGACTGAACAGCACACGGCTGTTATTGTTATTAACGGGATGGAAAATTTTATTCTTATTCGCTTTGTAATTACTTCATTATTGATTACTGACATCCACTAACCTTTAAAAACAAGCCATTTACATCATTAAAAACATCAACAATTTTAGGATCAAATTGCTTTCCTCTGCTTTCAAGAATAATTTCTACCGCTTTTTCATGCGTGAATGCTTTTTTATAGGATCGCTCTGATACAAGCGCGTCATAAACGTCTGCTATTGCCATGATACGCCCCTGAAGAGGGATATCAGTTCCCTTTAATCCGCGCGGATATCCCGTGCCGTCCCAGCGTTCATGATGATAACCGGCGAACAGCTTGGCGTTTTGTAAAAACGCTTCGTCGCCTGATTCTTTGATAATATCGTCAATTATTTTTTCGCCTTCCGCGGCGTGAGTTTTAATTATTTCAAATTCATCCTCTGTAAGCTTGCCGGGTTTGTTTAATATCAAATCTGTTACAACAATCTTTCCCAAATCGTGCATACGCGCCGAAGAAATAACAACATCAAAATCCCAGCCTTTCATTTCATCAACATAAAGTCCGCGCACAACCATCGCTTCAATCATAATTCCTATATAACTTGTAGTGCGCTGAATATGCTCGCCCGTCAGCTTGTCGCGGTTTTCCACAATGCCGGCAAGCACAGTAGTTATGCTGTTCTGCAGTCTTAAGAGCTTCTCTGTGCGCTGTTTCAGCATTTCGGTTCGTTCTTTTATTATGGTCGTGCGCTCGATAATTATTTCTTCGATGTGCAAATGCGTTTTAATGCGGTTAAGAAGAACAGGTCCGGAAAACGGCTTGGAGATAAAATCAATAACGCCCATCTCAAAACCGAGAGCTTCGGTGGAAGCGTCATTTTTACTTGTCAGAAAGATTACAGGGATTTCCTCATATCGTGAATCGGCTCTGAGTCTTTTTAAAGCCTCGAAACCGTCAATATCCGGCATCATTATATCCAGCAATATTAAATCGGGAACAGAATTATTTAAAAATTCGAACATAGTCGACGCAGACGCGAAAGTAACGACGTTGTACCAGTCCGCCAATGTCTTATCTGCGGTCATCAGATTCACTGTATTGTCGTCAACCACGAAAATGGTCTTCATTTTAAGGCTCCTTTATATATTATTCTCATTTTATTGCCCTAAACCCATATTATAGAACATAATCGATACGAATTTCCACTTTTTCGGTTTAAGCCGCCAATGTAATGGGGGTGGGGGGTATATTCATTTTAACAGAAATTCCGTGAAAAAAGACCTCTTTTTGTACCATATTACGCATTTTACCATGCTTTATTACCAAAGTCAAATAAATGTGATTGTAGTTTTTTATGATTATTTTTGCAATAAATTCAGGGTGACTGACACTTTTTTGTTTTATTTTTATAAAAAATGGCTAATATTAATAGGTGACTGACACCGTTATTTTATGGTAAACTGTTCCGATGTCCAGAACAGCTATTTATACAGCTCTGGTTCTCAGAAACCGTCCTTCGGGTGAATCGAACAGCGAAATTACGCTTCTTACAGCCGAAGAAGGCATAATTAAGGCGACTGTGTTCGGCGGAGCGAAAAGCAAGCTGCGCGCCCACTGCGCGCCTTACAATTCCGGGCAGGTTTGGATATACCGCGGAGCGTCAGCGGCGCAGGACAAGTCCAAGGACTACGCAAAACTCAGCGATTTTGACGTTTTTTCATGGCGGCCGGGTTTGAGGGAACTTTACGACAGAACGATGGCATCGGGCGCAGCGGCGGAGACGATTTTATCCTCTCACGGCGGCGGCGGCGAATGGGCTGACGCTTTAGCTCTCGCTCTTGATACATTGGATGCGCTTGAAAGCGCAAACGAAGAGCTGTGCGGGCGGCTGCTTGTTCATTTTCTGTGGAAGTGGGCTCATTTTCTGGGGATTAATCCGCATTTGGATTGCTGCGCGAATTGTTCAGAGGCGGTTAATGATTCCGCGCTTTATTTTAACGCGCATGAAAGCAACTGCTTCTGCTCTCATTGCGTAACAGAAGACAAAGAGCAGATGACAGGGAAGAATTTAAATTACATCAAACTTAATCCGGGATGCAGAAAATGGCTATGCGCCGCCGGAACGATCGGCGCTTCGCAGGTTATACGATATTCGATGGATAGTAGATCTTTCGCAGAGGCGAAAGCGCTTGCAGCCGCGGTTTTAACATCGGCGATTGGCAGGCGGCTGGCAAGCTGGGACTGGTGATATTAAAAATATTCTATCGCGAAAATTCCGCTTTACTTCCGCTCTATTGGTTTAAATAAAAAGCCGCCTTCTTTATTGGTTTCCACCATTCCCATGCCGGGATTTACAATATGCATTCCCGCAACAGGGATTTTATTCTGCGCGGCATAAGCCAAAACTTCCTGACGCGTACGCGCGGCAAGCGCCTGATCAACGTCATAAGTCGCGCTGATTGACGGCATGGGGAACTGCACAAGAGCTACATGCAAAAGATCCGCTATAACAAGAAATTTTTCACGACCGCTTTCCAATTGAAAAATTGTGTGTCCCGGAGTGTGCCCGTAAGCCGCGATTGGAATAACGCCGGGAAGAATCTCCGGTTTGCGTCTTGCCGAAAGAGAGGCGGGATCAAATGTCACCGTGTTTGATTTATACGGCGCAAGAGCGTTTATCGCTCCCTGATTCGGATTTGTTACGGTAAAATACTCAACGTCTCTTTTGGAAAGATAAACCTTCGCGTTCGGAAAAACCGCCTGCCCGTCTCTCTGAAGACTGCCGAAATGATCCCCATGAAGATGCGTAATCAGCACAGCGTTAATTTTTTCGGGTTCTATGCCGAGGCTTTTAATTTTATTGATAATGATGTCACCCGCTCCTGTCCCAGAGTCAATCAAAATATTCATTTTCGGCGTTTTAACCAAAACCGCGTTTGCGGTATGTTTAAATCCCTCTTCGGGAATATAACGCTGAAGTATTGCATCATCCGCCCCGACAAGAATACCCGCATTCCCGTCCCGTTCGGATTCTACAAGCACAAAAATCTCAAACTGTCCCGCTTTAAACGAAGGAATTACATCTTCGTTCCCGTAAACGCCGACTGTAACAGCGCTTAAAATTAAACCTATTAATGCCATCTTTTTCATTGGTTACCTCGCTTTGATATAAATTAGCATACATTTTACTATTTGACAAATAATATTTATACAACTATAACAGGATTGTGGAATAATTGAGATTTCTATTTCTTGTCAAATCAGCCTTTTTATTACCCATTAACCACATAAACTTGGAACAAAAAGTATATAATATTCTCCTTGACCTACCCATGGCTTATCAGTAAAAGTCCACCACCCTCTGCTTTGATAATTTAACGGTTCAACTAAATCAAAAGAAAGAGAATTATCAATTGTTATACATTATTTTTAATTACATTTAATTTATTTTCCGCCCAAGCCTGCACGGGAAAGAAAACAAAAAAACAAATTGCAATGGCGTATGTAAATGAAAGCAAAGAATTTGCTAGGTTAGGTCCTAGCTGTTCAGGAGATCCTATATATCCAAGACTGATAACCATACAGGCTATAAAACAAAATCCTCCTGCCGCAAGAATAAACTTTATCGTGTTTTTTATAGCAGAAGATAGTTGTTCTAATTCTGTTTTTGTGTAAGTATTATTCTTTTTAAAACTTGTTGAAATATACTTACTAATAATTTTTCCGCTTTTTGATACAAACAGAAAATATACCAGCGGAGCCAAAATCAATAAAGCTGCCGGTATATTTATTAAAATTCCCGGCAATCCTCCCGCCAAGCCGATAATCGCAAAGAAAAAAAGCATGAACAAAAATCCTAAAAATAAAATCATTTATTTTCCTCCTAAATGTTTCTTTATGTTACTGATTTTTTCAACCAAATAATCATCTAAAATTTCTATATTACCTGACATTGTCTTATTCCAATTCAGATAGTAATCATCCACAGCCATTTTTAAAAGCTTTGTGTTTACAGTAAAACACATTGAAAAAGTTAATACAAATGCAACGGCAAGCGTTAATATTTTTTTTGTATCAACCCTGTCATCTTTTGCCTTTTGAAGTCCTCTGTTTACGGCAGTATCAAGACGGTCTTGTTTACAATCACAATTGTTTTCAATCAATTGCAAAAACAATTCTTTATTCATTCATAACCTCCAGCCTTAATAAATTTAGCGCTCTGTTCAAGCGGCTTTTTACAGTACCTTCAGGTATTTTTAATATTCCCGCTATTTCATTAAGAGTATAACCGGAATAATATTTCAAGCTGATTATTTCACGCAGCTCAGGCTGTAATGATTCAATCATTTGGTTGAATTCCATTTCGTTATGATTTTCATGATATATGCCTTCGGGCACGTCTTTCATTATTACTTCATGTTTTTGCCTCCTATACAAGTCATTTGCCACATTTATTATTATGCGAATAAACCATGTTTCCACAAACTTAGGTTCACGAAGCCGTTTTATATTCTTAAAAGCACGAAAAACAGCTTCGCTTACGGCATCCAGAGCCAGTGATTCATTGCCAAGAATCCCTTTTGCGGTACGAAAAAGCTTATGTTTTAACAAATCACATAGCCTGACAAAACATTCTTCATTCCCTCCTATGGCTTGCCTTGCCAAAAATTCAATTGTTCCCTTTGTATCTGCCACTATTTTTTTGCATTCCTTACATATTAGACTATTAATACTTCAATTTGGTTCTTAAATATTTATGTTTTTATGATTTTTTTGTCCATACATTTTGTGTCTTTACCTTATTTAATAAAAGTGAACTTAGGACGGTATTTCAAATTGACGTTTGTTATATGCAGTACTGTCTTTTTTATATATATTCCAATTTATTTTCATTTGTATCTATTCTTGCATTTTGCCCTATTGGAATTATTCCATGTTTTATTCCATGTCCAAAATCATCACATTTTATTACGGGAATTTTATTTCTTTGACCAAACCTTTCAAGACATTTTTCTAATTCCAAAAATTCATTTTCAGAATAATGCCCAAATAATAATCCGCTGATATTTTTTATAATATCGTTTTGTTCTATATGTGCCAAATGAGAACTAATTACAGCGGGAGAACAGAATTTTTCATGATTTTCCAGAAAAAGTATATACTTTTTTGTTTTATCATATGAAAAATATTTATTTCCTATTAACAATGCTATATTATCCGTATATCCACCGATTAATATACCTTCGCCAATACCTGAACATATTGTTTTCCATTCGGTATTTTTATTAAATGATTTTATATTTTCTTCAACAAAATTTGAAATAAATTGATTATAATCATAATGCCTTATTCCATTAAAAATTCCAGGTGTCTGCCCATAATATACAATAAGTCCAGTTTGAGCATATATTGTATTTAATATTGTCGTGCCGTCGCTATAACTACATATAATTTTAGGATATTTTTTAATATTTTCATAATTCAATAATGGTAATATTTCATTAGCACAATTACCTCCTGCAAAAAATACCATTTTTACCTCATTATTTAGTATCATATCATTAAAATCATCTGCTCTTTCTTTTTCTGAAGCTATATATCCATAAGTATTTTTATAAATATTTTTACCTTCAATAATATTAAAACCAATAGATTTTATTTCAGAGAAATAAACTTGATACCTATCCTTATCTGCCACATGAGACGGTGTAACAATACCGATTTTATCTCCATATTTAAGTCTTTCTATCATTATTTATTCCTTCAATATTACATTAAATAATTTTTCCAAATATGTCAAGGCGGTATTGCACAGAATGTTCTAGGAACCCGAACCGCCCTAACAGCTTTTGAATTTCTGCGTGCAGCCTAAGTTGCATAGCAACTTGGCAGTTACCGTTTGTTATGCGAAATAAATATTATTCTGTACGTAATTTAATTGGTACAAATATTTCAATTTGCCTGTAACCTAATGCTTTATCGGTTAAAGAAGTACCGACAACATGCCACAATTGAGGTCGTTTTTCATTTACATCAAGTGCA
>Ga0209755_10002591_pt1 | contig 24500 bp, 22 predicted proteins | sample TergutCo191P1_FD_187301 | JGI IMG/M metagenome (GOLD analysis project Ga0209755, IMG submission 187301) | Cornitermes sp. P1 segment gut microbial communities from Petit-Saut dam, French Guiana - Co191P1 (SPAdes) (version 2) | ecosystem: Host-associated > Arthropoda: Insects > Digestive system...
ATTATAACATAATATGTTTATGTAGTCAAGCTGCCAGGTTATATCCTCAGCGTGGGTATGCAAAACAGACAGGCTGTTATGCCTGTCTGTTGATTCATGGCTTATGCTATTCGTCTATCGTTTTAGGCTTGTCGGCTGCGGGTGGAGTCGGCAACTCTGTGTTTTGTTCGGCGGCTTTGATTTGGTTTGCCGCCAAAGTGTCGCGGAGTGATGGCGGCTCTGTAACAGCCTTTTCATCTCTTGTATAAAGCAAGCCAAGCTTATCATACATTTTAAGGAAACTATCCTCTAATTTCACAATGTCTATCAGCTCATCTGTTTGCTCTCTGATGATGTAATCAAACTGTTCAATGCCTTTATTTTCTACAGCCAGCCTCATAACCTCTTTAGCAACATGATTTAACTCATCATAATAATTGTTGCATATAAAAGCTAAATCGAACAAGTCGCGCAACTTATCTCGGGCAGAGTACGCATTTGACTTCATTATACACAGCACATTGATATCATAAGTTGTTATGTCGTTTACCGAAATCACATCTTCTGCTCTAATCTCCCTTCGGCGAAAAGATACCTCAATTTTTAGTGGCTTTTGCGTGTTTCCATAGTTGAGCATATGCCGCTGAACTGTATCTGTATCTTTTGCTGTGCGGCTACTGTAGCCAGCTTCATTGCAGAACCTTGCTATAAGCTTTTTTAGTGTCTCTGCGTTTTGTGGAGTGCTGTCAAGGTCAATATCTTCAGAAAACCTATCGAGACTGTAGCACTTCATAAGAGCTGTGCCGCCCTTTAGCACAAATGAAGTGGTTTCAGAATTAAGATATTTTAAAAAACTATCAATAGCTTCTCCGTGGCGTATTCTCCAATCTCCCATTAAATATTTCCTCCTTGTAATCGAGCCAGTGGCTCTTGTATTCCTTTTTCATAAGGTCGTCTATTTTATTCCAGTGAGGTACAGCTGTTAGTTTAATAACTTGATTAAACAATTCCCCGTTATAGTTATCGTTACATATGTAATCATCTCTCATGCCTTGTGCAACTGTAAGCCTGTCGATTTCAAGCAAATCGAGTATCGCCCTTATATGGTTGGCAACATAATATACACTTTCACTTTCAGGAATTCTTTTATTCTTCTCTATGCCATACTCTCCGAAGATGCTGTCTGCCGTGTTTCGTATAAATGGCATATCCCATCGCAAAGCTGAGGTATGCCAGTCTCCGCATGTGCTTAACTCACATGGAAGATTTAGAGCATGGTGTCCTGTTATGTAATCTATAGTATGTATGTTTGTTTGAGCCATTTCACCACGTCCTCCTAACAGCAAAGAATGTCCGCCTTACTATACTCGTTTTCTGCAAATTGTCAACCGGAAAACTCACCCGTAATGCCTTAACCCATCGTCGCGTATTCGGAGTCCGAGTGTGATGATGAATATACCCACGCCCAGCACAACAGCCCAGACTACATCCAGTAGCCCTGCGATGAATAGGCTGCACAAAAACGCAGAGATGGCACTGGCGAGTATTTTAAATACATATATACCGCCAATGCGTATCTGCTGTATGCCATACCATACGCCGAGTGCGGCGGCTATAACAACTAATTGAATAGCCGGATGCACCTCTATACCAGCCTCTGCGAACAATCCATATCCTTCCATTTCGGCACCGAACACCAGTAGCCACACAAACCCGGCTATTACCACATAATCTAATTTCATCAAGAGCCACGCTATCCCCGCGGCGAGCATCGTAAGTAATGCTATCATCTTTGCATTCTCCATTCCATACGCTATCACTAAAGTTCATGAGCGTTTATTTATACTAACTATTATACCATAAATGGAAAGAAAATGCAGTATTTTTGAGCAAAAACTCACCGTCAAAACAGAGATGTTTATAACGCAAAAATGAGCACGATAGCCCGCGCTTGTAGTTGACTTTTGCATATTGCCGGCTGATGCTGTGGATAACTCGTAGGACTCGGCGATGTGGTGCTTTTTGTGGATTAACTCTTTAAAATAATCCACATCGACCGAAGTTATACACAGTCATTTTGACGGAGTACCATTGCTGTTACATTTCGCGGCTGCGATATTTAACACCGCGTTAAACGGCAACAAGGAACTGTCGGCAATAAAATAACTGCCGTGCATTTTCCTAAGCCGCTAAGCGAGCTATAATCCAGTTTGCCCCTAGGGAAACAAGAATACCCAAGGCAAACAGTCCAAAACCGACTAACGCGCCAATAAATCTTGTGCCGTTTTTCCTGTTTACTGTTTCCATTTCAATTTTGTGATTTAAGTCATTATCAGATTTTTCCCGGTTGCTTTTCTCCGCTTCCAAGGCATTATTCAAGGCCTGTATGTTGGCGTTGATTGACTCAATGTTTTTGCTGGTCTTTGCATTTTCCTGCGATAGTCCGTCTATCATTTCCTTAACACTCTTGGCCCACTTTTTATTATCATTCATGTCCTCTTTGATATCGCTTATATCATCTTTTATTCTTTCTACAGACCGTGATAATTCGGTAATGCCGGCAGGCTCGCATTTGGATATCGTCGCAATTAAGTTGGGCTTAAATCCTAATATTCTTTCAGGCTTACCTCCGTTTGTATATTCAAACAGTTCGTTTTCTTCCAGCTCATAGAAAACAGCTGATGCAAATGTCATGCCCGGGGCAAAAGAAAAATTCTCAGACGAATAGTTGTAAAATCCAAACACCAGCACGCCCTCATACTCAGGGTCAATGAAAAGAGCGCAATTAACATTTATTCCCAATTCGCCCATTTTCCGCTTTGGTGTTAGCTGGGCATAAATATTATTTGGCATCCTCACAACTTCTTCTGAGAGAAAATATACAACTTCACCCGGAACGATAACGGCAAACTCTTGTCTCTCACTTATTGAAAGATTATTGTAGTCCTGAGGGATGCTGCATTTTGCTTTCAGGAATTTACTGCTTAGAGTAAAATCATATTTAAGCCCTTCGCAATTATCTAAATTGGCATTTTCAATAAGATTATTTTCCTCAATAAGCTTTTTTAGTTTTTCGCCTGATACAATGTTAGCCATACTCTTTTCCCCTTCACGACGTGAACTTTCTTTGCATTTATTTTGACATGTCAGCGTATTCATGTCAATACTTTTATTTGACATATCAAAATGCTCATCAGCTTGACCATAAGTTTTTTTCTCCATAAACCCCTGCTCTTCATTCCGGCTGATATTTTCTTTGCTCGTGGCATAGTTATCTTTTTTACGCATTATTAATTTTCCCTCCCTAACTTTTCTTTTGCTTTTCAATTCCTTACCTAAGCTTCAACGCAGTGGCGTGTAGCATAACCGCATACTCAATAACGGACAACAAGTAAAACCTGTTGCAACGGAGTACGTAAGGAATAAACTCTAAAATATACGATGCGAGCAGTGTGCGTGCTACAGCACACACGTTTTTCCGCCCGCAAGCGCGGACAAAAAAATAAATCACTTTTGTGATTTTTAAGCCCGCGTTGCGGTCTGCTTTCCCTGCGGGGGACGGTTGTGGATTAGCGTGGAAAGTTTTCTAAAATTCGCGTTCTATTTCGGGACTTTCCACAATGGGCTGCACATCTTTTATTCCCTGCAATGTTGCGACTGTTCTTTTGGAATTTTGCAGGTCTTTAAGGTGTTGGCGCAGTGGATGGTACTCCTGATATAGCTTGCCTTTCTCTGCTTGAAGTGTCGCGTATTCTTGCTTTAACTCCGCCATTGTAGGAAGCTTGCCGAGGTTGAGTCTGTCGAAGTATTCTTTTGCTTTGATGTGACGCTCAATATCGGCTTGATGCTCTGTATAAAATGCTTCGCTTTTACTCTTGCGGTACTGCGAATAGGTGTCTTTGGTTTTGCGGTATGTGCCTATGTGTTTTTGCAGATTCCTAATCTGTTCCTGTCGGTCATCAATAGTGGTTATCTGACCCTTTACCTGAGCAAATTCCTCAGTGGTTTCGGCGACGGCTTTCTGTAATTTGTCATACGTGTTAAGCTTGGCTGATTGCATATATAATACCATCTTAGCCATCTCTTTTATGTTGTGGAGTTTTGCCCAGTGAGCATAACCCGGACTGCTTGCAACTTTGAGATTATTCTGTAAGTCAATGAGGAATCCTTGACCTTTGCTGTCACGCTGTACCCACAAGTCGCGCCCCCTGTTCGGGCCGGGTTCGGGGATTACCGAGAAGCCATGCTCTAAGCATATCTGGTCTGATATGCGCCTTATTACCTTGGCGGCAAAGTAAGGCTCGCGGAACTTTTTTGTGCGCTCAAGATTCACTGAATGGAAGTATATGTGATTATGGATATGCGCCTTATCAACGTGAGTGCAGCAGATGTATGCATGACCATTTCTCGTGAATCTTTTAGCAAGTTCCATGCCCAGTTCGGTTGCTTTTTCGGGTGAGATTTCGTCGCCTTTTTCGTATGATATTTCAGTGCACCCGGCACGCTCAAGCTCTGCCATATGCTCGCGTGCGCTCTCCTCGGTGAAGTGGGTCTTATGCCTTAATTCTTCACCGGGCTTATCCTTCAAGCCGCGCCACCTAACGATGCGCGGCTTGAAGGATTGCCTGATGTGGTACAGTGCCACATCATTGCGTGGACTGAGTCCCGTGATACGCCTGTATTCTTCATGCGCCATTTCGAATTCTATGTCGCATCTCTCGGGTGAACAGGCGTAAGCAGAGACGAACACTCCGTCTGAGGTCTTATCGTAATTGAGCCCGTATTCGGTGGCAGCGGCGATTGCGGTTTTATTCTCATCTTTACCATAATTGAGGCAATCGGCAAGCACTTGCCCGAGGCTTCTTTTCTTCTTGTTGCCGCGGTGCACCATGACTCTTTTTATGTATGTTGCTGCCATTAAGCCGCCGCCTTTCGCTTTAGTCTTTCTTTCCTTGACTTGGATTCCTAATATTCGCTATGCTGCTGATTGCCTCACTTATTTCTGCACACAGCGGAGGCAGCTCTGCTTGTAATTTTTGTATGTCGGAGCCGTAGATGTTGCGGGTTTCATTTGCGTGTTTGGCAAGCTGATTGAGGTTATTTGTTGCATTAGATAGTAGATATGACACGCGCTGTATCGGCTCGGTGTCTATCCGGATAACGTAGCCATCGAGCACCATTTTACGCAGATATGCTTCACGGTTATAGATATTCGCCGCTTCCATTTTTTCCTCCAGCAATTGCAGTTCATCTTCGGTGAGATAAAACACTAAGCGTATATCACGCTTACGATTATTCAGTGTACTCATGAGCTACACTGCCCGTCCGGCAACAGGGGCATATCTTTCCGGGGCAACTATTGCTACATCATCTTTCACCGGCACTATGGCATTTGAAAATGTAGCCTTTTCGGCATTAGCAGAAAGCGTGTCACGGAGTGATGGTTGCGGCTGTGCGCTATCCGAAGAAATGCTACCACGTAAAGCCAGATAAAAGTCAGACTCCGGCACCTCAAGCCCCATGTCGTGGCAATATCTGTCAAGCCGCAGTGTGAGGTCTTTTATGCGAGCCTCGTAGTGGAACCATTTCACATCGTGTAGCGGGTCGGCGTTGTCGGGAAAAGGCTTCGACGCTGCCAACGCGTGACGTAGCAGATCATATATTTCGGTTGGTTTTTCTGAGATTCTGTCAGCCATGATTTGATGAGGCTGCCAACAATTTTCTAAACCTGCCCATTTAGCTCTGGTAACCTCCTCTTGTCGCCAGTCCGTATATGATGTTACCGTTTCATCAAGCAGCTCATCTACGTATCCTGCTAAAAGCAATAAGGCGGCACTGTATGGTTTATCTTCGGGCTGAGGGTTTATCTTCGCCCACAATTCTACTGCTTCGCTGTATGCGTCAATAGAGCCATATTCGGCAATGTCATCCAGTGATGGGAAATACTCTCTGAGCTCGTACTCTGTCGGATGCTGCCGCACCGGGATATAATGCGTTTCGCTTAGTTGTTTAAGATACTCGGCCTCATCGAACGATTTCCATGAGGTATTCAAGAAAATTGCTTGTTCCATATGTTACCCTTTCTATACACACGAAAAGAGAAGCGGGATTGCTCCCGCTTCTCTTTTCGCCGTCTCTTTACATTATTTGCGTTATTCACCAGCTACATCCGCTGCGAGTGCATCGGCCATCAGCACCAATTACATGCCCACGCGTTGTCTCGGGGTTCGGGTGTCCGCATATACACGCCTCAAACCTTCGCTGACATATTTCTTCTGTTTGACCGAAGAAGAACCAGTCGCCAAAGTCGTGGTATTCAAGATTGGTTCTTGCTCTGTCGGTAGCGGGGCAGGTGGTACAATACTGCCAGTGCTGTGTGGCATTCCTGCTCCATGCGTTTGACCATGTGTGCGGTCTATACTCTATAGGTGCCGGTTGACTACAATTAGGTGATGCACATTCGCCTGCTCTACGCTCGTTTATACCATTGTTAGTCCATTCATTGTTGTTCCAATGGTTATTACACGTGCTACACCTGTTACAAGCCATTCTACCTCCGCCAAGATTAACAGTAAAAGAATGGGGAACAGTCCCGTCGGGTCCTGCATTTGGACTACCATCACATATACGGCAACGCTCAAATTGGCGGCATCGGCTATCGTCAGCCCAATGCACAGCCCACAGTCCATCGTACATCAAAACTCTGTCACATGCATTGCCCAGAAGAGGGCAAGCAAATGGCCCGGTTGAATTACATCTTGTACACCTGCTATTATCAGCATTAAGTATATGGGTTCCCACTTGTTGCTGTTGGAACCCGCATCCGGGCACAGTGCAGGTCCTTCGTCTGAGGCATTGGCTCGGTCCGCCATTCCCCCATCCTGTCCATGGTCCCATTGTATGGTTTTGATAGAATCTGTTAGGAGATATTGTGTGGTCAGGTCTTGTGCATCCGGCGCATACATGCTCGACTCTGTGCTGCGTATTACCGGCAGGAAGTGCAGGGTTGAAGCTCGAAGAAGCGTCGGGATGAGTTGAAATGTTAAACTGCTGTGTGGGGATATTACCAATTCTAACTGCTCGTGTCTGCCGCTCTGCTCCCACTAAATGCGCTCTGGTCTCAATACGTCCGCAATCTGTACAGCTTCTATGCTCACAGACATCATCCGTCACATTTGTACGAGTCCATGCCATACCTGTATGAGGCAGGGAAAAACTAAGATTACATGTGGTGCATGTAGCCTGATGATGCTGTGCTGGATTAGCTACACCCCACTGCGACCGGGTCAGCGTATGATATTCCCATAGCTGCATCGTGCAACCGTCGTGCGCGCAGCTCTTCCCATGCTGTAGTTGTGTAGGCATGAGGTTGTGGTAGCTATTCCAGGCTGTTTCGTGGCTGTGTATCACATTACAATCAGGCACTGCGCAGTACCTTACATGATGGGTGCCATCAGCAGCCCATTCGGTAATTGCGGATTGATGCCTCCTGACGACCCTGCCGCAAGCTTCAACTGTGCAGACAGTACGGCAACTTTCTCCGTGGACAGCAAATCCGGTTTGCATACCATGTCTGACCGTGACTGACAGCTCTTCCGATATATACATATCCGGAATTTGCAAGGAGAGATTTGATGTTAATAGTGTGTGCGTGGCGGCGGGATTAGTCTGAGTACCTATCGCTTCATTTGCGAGATTATAGGGGTTTGGTCTGACCTTTACCACAGCTTGTTCGCCATAAGCGGCCATGCCGCCCATGGGCGGTGCCCCTTCAATCATAAAAGCGTCAGTGTCACCGCCTATAATGTCCAGCGAAATCGCCCCAGTATCGGTGTTGCCGATGTTTGTTATTGCTATTGCTCGCCACGGTAAGCTCTGCATACAGGTCTGATAACCAAACGCGGTCAAGCCCTCAAGCGATACGCCTCTGTGTGTATACGCTGCGCGGAGAGTTATTACTCCGTTAATTGCGTCAGCGGGATTGACTGTGTATGCTATCGAGCCGAAACCGCGAGCGGTCAGTGTGCTGATTTCCGTACCGCCAACGCTAAATTCTGCGCTTGATGCGCCTACATTGAGCCCCATGTCGCCATCTGACAAAGCGTTATGGATAGTAACGGTGCCACCGCTTAATTGTCGCCTAAATGCCGCACCCGTGCCATTGCCATCAGCATGGCCGGATGATAATACAGCATTATCAATCGAGCGTCTTGCAGGATATGGTGCAAACTCAAGGCGCACATCAAACGGTACAGGGTCTGTTAGTTCTTCTTGTCTTAAAATAAAGTTTCCGCAGTCTGACAGTAGCGTTAATCCGATTTGAGAATCCATTACATCATTTCCGAGCTCTGTGCGGTCGAGCGCGCTGACTGTGTATGTGGTACCGTTTGCGCCTTTTATAACTTCTCCGTCTGCTGTCCACCGGCGCGACCAATCGTCCAGCATATCCGCATAAAAAGTTCTTGTGCTTAAATATTCGCCGCTGATGTCGTAGAGCGGTACTGACGCAGTGCCATAGGATAGCGTCTCCCTGAGCCACGGATACCCAAGTATCGGCAAAGTGCCTTCTGCGGGTGTTATGCTGCCCGTTAGATCCGCGGGAGGCGCAAAAATGTAGTTGTCTGCATCCGCTCCTGCAAGGGCCACGCCTATCAGGGCGACAGGTATATCCGCGCCGACGTTCGAGTGAGCAAGCATAAGTCTCGGATTACCGCCAACATGCACATCGCTACTGCCATGATGATTTTCGGGCACAATCCCTGCCAAATATATATTATCAAAGGCGACTGCCCGAGTACCGTTATATGCCCTGTCCTGCGGCACTATTCCTGATGCAACTAATACCGCAGGCTCAATGTCCAGCGCGTACCCTTCGGGCTGCACGAGTAAGTAGTTGTGCGCGTCGCTGCCCTGCAATACCAAATAGTCAAATAGTACACCCACGTCACTTGCAACCGCAAAGTTGTAAAGGTCTGCATTGTATGCGATAGTCGCTGCACCGATGTACACATCGTCAAAGCCGCACACAAGCCCGTAGAGCATGTACGAAACCACTTCGACATCAGTGTCTCGATTAAAAATTTTTTCTGCAAGCTCGATTGATATTGTTATTGGAAGTTGTCGCTTAGATACGTAACCCAGCACTCTGTCATCATACTCTCCACCATATGCGCATATGCAGTTTTCGCACTCGCAATACAGTGTGTCTACATACTCACTATCATAGCAGGCACAATCGGATTCGTCTTCGATGCCAATAGTTATATCTATTCCGGCTCCCAAGACTCTGCCGCGCTGATGCGGTTGATACAGTCTAAAATTCAGCGCGTCATATCCAACAAGCTCAAAGTCCTCGAAGTACACGCCCACGTTGTCGCGTATTTCAGGCGATGTCAGTCGGGCAATGTCATTAAAATCTAGTTCTAAATCAAAGTCATAGAAATCCTCAAAAAAACCAACTTTAGAGACACTATCTATCCGTATATACGGTGTGCCGGAGAATACCTTATCCTCCAGCTCAACAATGAGGTGCAGGGGCGTAGGAAGTATGTTGCCGTAGGCTGTATCCGGCTGGATTAGTACATAGTTGCGTGCATGGTCGCCGCCAAGTACAAAACTTGACAGCAGCACCAATATGCCACTGTCAGCTCTCGCTTGCTCAAATTCCGCCGTTCCGTACTCGGCGATAGAAACATCATCGACACCGAGTATTCCGACCAGCTCTATGTTATATTCATCAAATGCTGCGTTAACTGTGGCATCGAACTCTCTGTCGTTTATAAAAAGCCCCGAGATGTGAAGCTCCGCAGGCGACACAAATAGCGTAGCCTGCGCATACCCGTCACCTATATCCTCGTGCGGCGACGTCCACATTGCTTTCACCGTATATTTGCCGACATAAAGTGGCAGACCATCAACACAAAGCTCTGCACCTGTGTAAATTACAGGCGCATACGTAAATGACAAAGATTCAAGTTCGCTGAATACCATTATGTACTCAGCGAAAACCTTATCAAACCGGATACCTTCGGCGGTGTAGATGACCTCTCCGTCCGGTAGTGCAATGGGAACGCATATGTCGCACTCGCCGCATCGGTCGCCCGGTCTGCAACACTCATCGCAAGGGTTTCCGCTTGAACACGGGTTTTCCGAGTTGCCGCCTTCGCGCTGACTATATACAACTCTGCACACCCATATGCGTTGCACGACTTCTTCTCTGACAACGGCGGGCCTCCGGGCGGGTGCTCTTGCTTCGCTATCATCATCAGGCGGCCCATAATGCTCATGGTGCTCGTGGTCGTCATGGTCATAGTGTGTCTCATCATATGCGTATGAATCTTCACCATTATCATCATACACAGTAGCACACAAGCATTGCCCGGGTTTATCGTTGGCAATGGGTTCGCACATGCATGAGCCTGATGTTCCGAATACTAATGCGCTTGCCACCAAGGCAGTCAGCAATATTAGTATCACTACAACACAAACCACAATTTTTCTGCTTATAATGATTTGCTCGTCTTTATACAACCTTCATTCCTCCTCATTTTAAAATTATGTTTGTCAGGTTATGCCGGCAGGCGTTCGACCTCTTTGGCTACAGCTTTTTCCGGCGTGGCTGCGTTTTGCTTGGCTGCTTTCTCTCCGTTCTCTTTAAGGGTATCGCGGAGTGATGGTTTTTCGGCAGTGGATTTCCTGTCACGTATGGCCTGTGCTTTTTCAGCGCGTTGCTCAATGGTCGCAATCGACGACTGCGCATAGTCACGGACAGCTATTGATGTTTTTTTGTGTTCGGCGTATGGCTTGCAGAGTAGCTCCGCTAGCTTGCCGGGCTCCTTAACAGTATCTACCGGGATTTTTCCGACCATAACGCGAGTCATATTTTTTAGATCGCGGCCTGTTTTGTGATATTCACGAGAGAATGCGTTTATTTTTGATATCGCCTTGTCACAACTTTCGATGTTTGACTTTGCACCTTTCTCCATACTTTGGTAGTGTTCTTTTGCTCCGAGCTGTGACGACAGATTGTCCAGCACAACTACTCCTTTTTCCTTAAATGCGGTGACGACTTTTTTGCAAGTGGTAATGATATTTGCTTTAAGCTTGGTGAGAGCTTGCCTTATTATCCCTGTTCTGGCTTCAATCTCTTTTACTGTGTCGCCGAGAGGATTTTGCAGTTCCTTCATTTCATCAAGCCGGCTTTTCATTTCAGCGATTGTGCTTTCAGCTTTGACACAAAAATTTTCCATGCTCTTACAGTGCGAGAGTAATGCGGCAAGAAACTCTTTCTCGCTATCTTTGCCGTTAGCATCGAGTATGCCGAGCAGTTCTTTTACATGCTCGTTTTCTTCAAGTGCTCCCAACTCTGCCTGTTCCGGTTCACTTGCCTTCGGCGCAGTTGGTTCGATTTGCGATTCTGCCTGCTGCTCGGTACCGTGCAGTTTTGAGTATTCCTCGCTTGACCTCCACTCTGCATCGGTTTCGTATCCGTTCATATTGGCTATAAGGTTTGTGTGGTCGTATGCTATGCCTTGACGCTCTTGATTGATTCGTCGGCGGTAGTCCTCGCCGACTATATCTTCATCATTCCAATAATGGCCGTGATGATTGCCTTTTGATTCACCACTTTTTTCGATATACTCCACCCAAGTACCCCATGGCTCGGGAGCGTCCTGGCTATGCCCCATCTTCACTATTTTATCTGTATCTTTGGGGTTTGGTGTTTGTATATACTCACTGTGCAGCACCTTATACCCGCCCTCAAGCTCGCCCTGTTCGTTTTCATATTGGCCGATATACTCCGGCTGCTCTGCAGCTTTCCGCGTTGTGATGTTGTCGCTCCAATCACGAGAATATACATCATCGACAACCTCTATGTTGCTCATATCGCCTGATATAAGTGCCTCACGTAATGCCGATAATTCAGCTTCACCAAAGGCGGAGAGGCGTAGCGCCCTCATGGTGTGGCCTATACCTATTTGTACTTTACTCATTTTTGCTCCTTTCATTGCAAAAAGCCGGGCAGTGCGCCCGGCTATGATATGTATGCTTCTATTCGTCTGATTCTGAGGTATGTTCGGTTGCTCTGCTTTCCATGTTTATACTGTTTGTGCCGGGGAGTATGCTCATCACTAAACTGCCGGGGCTTGGCTGATAGTTTTCTGCTGCCCGACTCTCTTGCAGCAGATAATTGCCGAGTGGTAAATCTGCTGTGGCCTCTCCATAATCATCTGTAATGAGGTACGTTACAAAATCTCCATCAGAGCTGTATAGTGCGAATATTGCGCCCTGCAAGCGGTCGCCTGTATCGTAATCCCGCACCACCACTATCAGCCTGCCTATATCTTCTGTGACGTATACAGGTTGCTCCGGCGGGGGGATGATTTCCGGGGTTGCCAATACTTCATCAGGATCGATTACGGGCGATGGCTCGATGCGCGGAGCGTATGATGCGGGTTCATAAGTAGTGCGCTCCTCGTCAGTGGTGGGCTCAGGCCTCAAGCGTACATACACGCTCTCGACGTGATCTACCGTATGTAGTAATAATGACCGTAAGCTCTCACCCGAGAAGGTGCCGCCTGATATAAGCAGAATCGCTATCGCTATAACCATGATTACGGTTGCCAATGCGTATCCGCCTTTGGCGGTCAGCTTGTACCGGATTGGCTTGTGGCGTGCGAGTGATGGCGCAGGGCTTGCCTCTGACACCTTAGGTCGCCTTGGTGGTGCTTTTGCTCGGCGCGGTTTTGTCGGAGATATATCAGGTGTTTGAGTCGGTTGTTCTGACTGGGCTGCACGGTGTTCTTCTGCAATGCCTGCATTTATTTCCGCTATTTGCTTCTTATACTCTAATATATGCTTAATCATCGCCTGTCCTTTCTGCCAATACCACATACCGTATTTCGGGCTGTCCCCTGACGCACGTTATAAGTGCAAGGTCACTATCTATCTGCATCACGTCCGACAACGGTAGCGCACCGCGCCATGTTGAGCTATACAGAACCTTTCCACGTGGTGTATATATCGTTATGGTGTTTCCTTCCCATGCAGATAAGCTGCCGAATTTTGTGCCGTTACGCATGTTGTGACCGTAAATCCGCACATTTTCTGTAAAGTCCGAGTTGTCGCGATAATCCAAAAATATTGCGCCGCTCACGTTTCGCTCACCCAAAAATGTATTATGCAGGTAATGCTCGTTGTCGATGCCTTGCACTATAGGGTAATCTATGCCTGAGCTTTCCAGGCTTATCCACCCTATAGTGTCTGAGTTTGCAGCGTTAAGTGCCGCCCAGTGTATGTGGTCTTGCCGAGCTTCTTCACCGGGCATTGCTTCGGCGGCTGCTTCGTATGGATTATGCGAGGCTACCGTATTGCCGGATGCGTCCATTCTCGCCATTTCGCGGATAGCTACGCTCTCGCGTAGTGCTGATTCATCTTCACCGTATTCTTGTACGGCGGTTACACCGACGAGTATGAGCATCCACACAGCTGTCAATATCAGCGTTATCGCAATTATCTCCGCTATCATCTTCGCCGTTTTCGGCACTTGCATCACGCTCCTTTCTTTGTTTTTTACCCTCGTTTGATTAGCAACAGTTACCGTCACAGCAGTCTCTGCCCTCGCCCGCATCACAACACACGCCCATTGCAAGGCAATACCCGTAGGTGTTATCGCAGCAGTCGTCATAAATGTGGTGATAATCCCAGATAAAGTGGAACTCGCCGCAGCCGGTGCACCAGCCACACACTCGTGCGCCATATGGTACGGCTATGTCCTCGACGGACATGCTCGGCTGTGATATAGGGCTTGCATTTACCGTTGCTGCGGTACCCAAGTCCTCAAGTGTCGGAGTTGTGACCCGAACATATATGCTCGCGGCGGAGAGTGCGACTGCCAGTGCCAGCGCAGTACAGGCTATGATTAGTGCTAATTTTGATTTCTTACTCATTTTTGGGTTCCTTTCTTTTTACATAAAAAATGACAGCCTTTCGGCTGTCGTGGTTACTTTTTCTTCCGGAGTTTCTTTAGATTATTTAAGATTTGTTTATTCGACGTTCTCTTTACTGACCGAAAAGATGTTTGCAGTGAGTCTTTTTTTCTGTAGGGATTTGCGGTGCGGGTTGGGGTTTTTGCACTTGCAGTAATCTTCGCTCCCTCATGTACCTGTACTTCATTCACCTCATGCAGACTGCGAACTATATGACCACTACGCTCGTACTCAATATTTACCGGGTCACGCAGGTCGCAGTACATTTTAGGGGGCATTTTACACGGCAGCAGCCACCATTGACTGCTATCGTGCTTCATACCGACCAGATATGTTTTACCATCTACCTCGCATGTTGTTTCAGATTTGCTGTACACCTCTAGCCGCTTGCCTATCATAACTATATACACTACGGCAAAAAAGATAAAAGTAAAAATAGCGAGGGCTGTTGCATTTTTTGCTGCATACTCGGACAGTGACTGCGTACTGACCAACGCATACCCTATACCGCTCAGTATGCTATGAATTACTAACGCCACACGAACTGCTGTCGCACACTCGGACTTGCAGGGGTATTGCTTCTTTCGCATCACCCAGGTGTTCATCATCAGTATTGCCCAACCGCCGATTACTGACATAAAAGTAATTAACCCCAATAATATAGGAGGCAGCTCTGCGGACTGCAACATCAAAGGTAGTACTAACCCCAAGATTCCGGCAATGCCTATTTCAAGTAGCGCATCAAAGCTCTCATAGGCACTCGCATATGTTTGGCGATACGGTATTCCAAGTGTTTCGGCTCTCACGTAGCGTTGCACATTTGATACAGCCAGTCCAAGCGCACTGACAAGTGCAGTCATGATTGCCGCTGATTGAAGTCCAAAATTTTCCAATACGTACATCACCGCCTCTGTGTGAAAGTATACCACATGCCATACTGCAAACGCAAGAATCCCCGGGGGCACAACCAACATCACAATGGTCATCTCAAAAAGCGCACCAGGTGGTGGGCAGTCATACGGCCTTTGTGGCATCTGTCGTTCTCTCATTTTACCCTCCTTTCTCCCGCTTTTGGCGGGTATAAAAAAAGACCGGCGATTTTTCCGGTCTTTTTTGCGATTGTTATGTAGCTGTTGCCTTTTTTGCTTTGGTAGCTTTTACGCCTTGAAGGTAGCCATACGCAAAAGCATTGCTTATTAAGAAGTAGTCGTCTTTGCTACAGGCGCGTAGCTCGGTCATTGCTGATATACAAAGGGCATAGTTTGGGTTTATCTTAATTTGTGCTATCGCGGTTTTTATTTTCGCTTTTCTTGGCTTCATAAATTGCTCCCTTACTGTTGACAGGGATGCCCAATCATGCTACAATTACCGCATGACAAGGGTTAATTCCCTGTTTCTTTGAACGCCCCAGGTTGTCAGGCCTTTGATGGGGCGTTCAGCTTTGTTCTACTTTTTTTCTTCGGTCGATATATCTTTGCGTATGAGTTTTTTGATATACCCTTGCTTACTTGGTACGTTTTCGAGTTTGGTTAAAACGTCCTTATCTGTATTATTGTTCAACCTCATAACAATACGCGTGGTGTTCGCTTTAGCCCACTCTTTTTTTGCTTTGCTGTCGGGTATTGCCGGCACCTCCTTCCGCTTGTGTCCACCTTAGTTTATCAATTGTGTAAACACAATATACCATAGTGGCACACCTATTGTCAACAATTTTTTGCAACTTCTTCTATTTCTCTACTTCATCTGCGCCGAACTGCATTACAGCATAACCGCTATCAGTTACCTCAAAGCCGTTTTTCTTATAGAATGACCTTACGCCGTCATATGTTATCGGGCTGCCTGCATACATTTTAGCATAGAGCTTGTTTCGGAGGCTGATTTTGCAGTAATGTACTAAGTACGATAGCACAAAAGAACCAAGACCATTACGCTGATATAGTTCCTCGGTGTCTAGGCTCGCTATCTTTACCTCGCCTACATCGTGATAGACAGTTACCTCAGCGCGGCACGCTCTAGCGTTGCGGGATATATCATATAAGTGGAGCCGGAACTCGTATTTTTGCCTGTATCTATCTACTTCCTCATGGCATCGCATGAGGATATATAGTTTGCCGTTTTTTTTTAACAGCTGATGCCTGTACTTTGAGTTATCAGCGATTTTTTCAAGGCTTTCGCAGAGTTTGTCGTTTCGCTTTATTTCAGCGCGGAGTTCTCCGATGATTTGCAATAAGTCGTCAATTAGCTCTTTTTGCTCTTTCACCTCTTCGCGCAGGCGGCAAACCTCACTTTTAAACATCGCATACTCCTTTAAACAAATGGATTGATTCCGCTATGTACCTTCTCATGTTCTCTCAGGCGGCGCTGCTTATCCATTATACTGCCTACTTCTGATTCGGGCAAGTTGTAATTCAGCATTGTTTCGAGTAACGTGTCTGCCAGCTCGCGCCGATGCTCTGATTGTTTACGCAGTGTATCGGTAAGCTCTCCTACTTCCTTTACCATCTCTTTTATGATTGCTCGCTGTTTGTCGGCGAGCGCCCTCAGTTCTTTCTTTACTCCCAAAGCTTTCCTTTCCTTTCTCCCGCTTTTGGCGGCGGGGATTTTGTTGTTCATGATTGGTCTTATGGGGTGCATGGGTGCTGTGAATTGTTCGTCATTTTGTACGAAATTTGACACTCTTTTTTGACACCGATTTTAAGTGCGTTTTTTGTACTTTTGGGGACGTTTGGGGTTTTCTTCATGTATAGGGGTACGTGGGGTTTTGGTAAAATCGCTCTGCGGAGCTCACCACGTCGGAAGCCGTAAGTGCGAAAACTCTTGCAATTACTGGTTTTTTGTGATATACTAAGAGCATAAAGATGAGAATATTACTTTATAAAGAGAGGGTTACACTATGAAGAAATCAAGATTTATCACTATGATTTTCGCGCTACTTTTTGGTATCTTGGCATTAACTGCCTGCGCTACCGCAGAAGCGGGGATTACTGAGCCTGTGGCTGTCGCTACACCTGAGCCGACTCCTGAGCCAACGCCCACGCCTGACCCATGCGCAGATTGCAGTTCCTGCAACTGTGATGATGCGGATTGTTGTGCACCACCTTGCTGTGATTCACCGTACTGTATGCCCGGTTGCGATAAGCGCACCTGCTGTGACGACTGCTTAGAAGCGTTCCGTGCGAGGTCACGTGAGAGGGATGAGCGATGGGCTGCCGAGCAACAGGCAAGGCAGGACGCATTGGAAGCTATGTCGGAAGAAGAACTGCTTGAATATGTTATTGCAGATACAGGCATTACATCGCTTTCTGTGCGTGGTGCTGAGTTAATACGACAGGGATATTTTTACGCAGAAGGTATTGGCTTCTTTGCGGAGAGGAATATTCGAAGCGATGTCGAGGATGTAATCATGTGGCTTCATGCCGGCAATTTGCATTTGGTGCGTACTAATCCTGACGACTATTATTGTACAGATATACTTATTATGAGGTATTATGATTTGCCATATTGGTTGGCAGGGGATATGGCTCTGGTGAGTTTAGATGGTAGGGTAAGCATGGTATGGCACAGAGCCTGGCAGGCTGGCGATTTTAGACAGGCAACGGACAGAGAGCGCGAGCTTTTTGCCGAGACCGGCAGAATATGGGGTTAATTTCTATATAATACATACCTTGGAACTGTCGCCCATGATTACTTTTTATCATAGGCGACAGTTTTATTTTTAACCTGCTAAACAGCCCCCTCGGGATTGCCCTTCACCGCATACGGTGCAACGCCATGTTCCTGCCGGACAGCCAGGAACATCGCACGCTGGATTGTCGCGATTCCAATTATGCGGCTGGGTTGTAGTATGACTGCAGTTACTGCATGCGAAGAGGCATCCTACGTTAAGGCCTCCGCTCCCCGCAAGGCCCATGTTATGCGCTGCTGTGCCTGTTGCGCCTCTTGTTTCGCTTGCGCTGCATCCTGCTCTTGAGCAAGTACGCGATTGCGTAAACGTCACGCCTGTGCAGCGCGTAGACACGCCGGGCCCCCAACTGCCAAAGCTGTGACCGAGTGCGTCGGGTGAGCTTTGTGTCTCTGTGTTACCACCGCAGCGAGTGCAGTTTCTGGTTTGAGTACCTGCCGCTGTACAGGTCGCTGCTGATGTCTGCGACCAACCGCCCATACTGTGTCCGAGAGCCTCGGAGCTGCTCCATTCGGTACGCATGAACCTGCCGCATGTTGAGCATGAGCGGCCTCGTGAATAGCTGCCGCCCTGAGTACAGGACTGAGATGTGTGAGTTACCCAGCCGCCTACAGAGGCTTCATTGTGCGCAGCACGTACGCCTGCGTTATTATGCTGTGCAAAGTTGCCGCTATTTTGCGCCCCTGAGCAGCCACCATGCCCGCATGACCTGCTGCGGTGATGGTTTGTGCCATCGCCATGACCCCACGTACTCCAGCCACCCCATGCGTGGTTGCGGTGGCTGTTAGCCGTGTTATTATTACCACAGCGTGTACATGCTCTTGTGCCGCAGCGTCCTGAGTCTGTTACGTTATTATTAAGCGCATGAGCAGTAGTCCACTCGGGTAGCGTATGTGTCAGCTGGTGTAGTGCATTACATGCTGCGTGTGTACAGCGTCTCTGGCAGTGCGATGCAGTACCGTACTGTCCTGACCATGCGGGCAAGCTGTGATTTATGGTCATTGAGTAGGTTGCTGTACGTGCTGCTATGTCATTGCCTGCAACTGTTACAGTGCTGGTGATGGTGCGTGCGCCTGTTGCAGTTTCGGTCGCTCCGGGAGTGTTTGCGAATTGACCGGCTACGGGTGATACACTCACGCTTGCGCTACCGCCAATCGGGATTGATGCGATTGTTGCGGTTGAGATATTGTATTGCGTGGGGTTGGTACGGCTCACCGTAATAGGATTAGTCGGAGTATTGCCAATGTTTGTTACTGTGAGCGCATGGCTCGGTGGTGAGAATCCGCAGTTAGCATTCGGGAATGTGTGGTTTGCTACTCCGAGATTTACGCCACGGTGTACGAATGTGGCGTTGATTGTTATAACGCCATTTACGGCATCATCCGGGTTTATCGTGTATCTTGTATGCTGGTTGATAAGTGTTGTTTCCGCGTTTCTTGTGTTTGCAGCAGCGGGATTATCGAAGTATATGCTGCTCAGCCCGGCGGGCAGATGGTTTATGTCCCACCGTATATCGACGAAATTGCGTGCCGAGCGTGAGCTTGCGTATGTGGTTCTCGCGCCTGTCGTAGGGCAGGTTGACGCGATGTTATGTGCCACCATCATACTGTTTGACACTGTACCCGGTGCAAAGAACACCCTGTCGCCTGTGCGTGATGCTCCCAGCTCTGTCACGCCTGCTATTGCTGCACTTTGCACATTGTCAATCACAATCGTGTATGGTATATAGTCGGTATACCGACCTGCAGTGCCCTGCACATAACCCCAGACCTCGTACTGCTCGTCGTGATTTACCAGGCGCAGCGAGATTCGAGCATCTACATGGGCTGATGTTACAGTAAAGTCTTGCAGTGGTGTACCTGCCGGGTCGGAGCGCACCAGCTCACCGTCTAAGTACCACTCGCGTGTGAAGTTAGCAGGTGTGAAGAATGGTAAATCGTTTGTAAAGTACAGCATTGATCCGATGCGGAGTCTGCTGTCACGGTTATGGATTGTTACCTGACCCGGCAGTGTTCCCGGCAGAATCCTGCCGTATGTGGGATAATTGACGATTACCGTATAGTTATGTGCGCGTTCTCCGGCGAGTGTAAAGTAGCCGTCAATGGCTACTGCTATAGTGGTGTCGCCCACAAGAGCGGACCCGTTTGCATCGTATGGCGTATGTACTGCCGTGATGCCGTCCACAGTGCCTACGGAAACGTAATGCTCATCACCCGGCAGTATTCCGCCCACTATTTCCGCGCCCAGTACCTCCGCGCCGTTGTAAAAGCGTATGAACTCGCGCTGTGTTACTATCTCTATGTTTAGGGTAATCGGCCTTGGCAGTATTGACGCGGTTTTGCCGTATGGCTGTACGAAGATATAATTGGCAACATCTGTGCCTGTCAGATGCAGGTAATTGAAAATAACATCTACATCATCGGCGACACAACAATCTGCAAGCCAAACATTGCCGTACACTTCTATGTGTACATCATCAAAACCCGGTGCTAATGTAAGTAGCTCATACGATATAATCTCTACATCAGTATTGCGATTGTATATCTTATCTGCAAATTCGACAGCGAGCGTCAGCGGACGCGGGTTTATTGTAACCGTTATATAACTGCAACTGCAATCATCATCGCAGATACAATGCTCGCAATCGTTATCTTCAAGCGAAGCGCAGTCACAACCGCAGTTGCCATCATCTGCGCCGCCGCCGAGCACCGTGCCGCGCACGTGTGGCTGATACAGGTAGTAGTTGAAGGCATCTTCGCCGGAAAGCTGAAACTTATCGAATGTAACGGCTATATTATCACCTGCCGTTGCTTGTGCGAGCTGCGCGACCGGATTATATACAACGGCGACCCTGTCGTCACCGAGCACACCGACCAGCTCTACATCTATTATGTTGATGTCGGTTGTGCCGTCAAATACTTTGTCTTCCAGCGTGACTATGAGTGTCAGCGGTGCCGGTGTGATAGTTACGCTTCCCTCAGCTGTATTTATGTTGTGGTTGACATTTGCTGTAGCTGCAATACCTGGAATAAAAAGTGATGCGGACACTGCGAGCAGAACCAGCCCCGCGAGCTGTTTACTTGTGCGCCGCTTCTTGCCTTTACCGCCGTGTAAGAGTATAAGTATCCCGATACCGACGAACAGCATTATCGCGGCTCTGAGAATCGACATTATCGGGAAAGCTCTGTCGTCGCCCGTAGCGGGCACTTCCCGGCGCAGATTAGTGTAGGTGATGTGATAATATGGCTCTGTGCTGTCCGGGACAGGGTTGCTCGGTGCAGGGATAGTGTGGCAGACGCAGTTACCTGTAGTCCGGCAGGTACAGTCGCAGCCGTAATCGCAATATCCGCAGCAGCAGGTGTCCGAGAGATTGCAGTCACATTCGCCTGTGGTCCGACAGCTGCAGTCGCAGCCGTAATCGCAATATCCGCAGCAGCAGGTGCCGTTATTCGGATTATTGCAATCACACTGATAGCTGCAGCGGTGATTGTCGCTGCAATCGCAAGTCTCACCGCAAGAGCAATCGTGTGCGCAGTCACAGCAGGTACATTCCCAATTGCCACACGTATTGCACCGCACTTCGTATGTAACTGTGACTATATACTCACCTACGGTATATGGAATACCTTGTGCGTTAAGTCTTGCCCCGGGTGTAGCCGGAGTGTAAGTGACAGAGATAATACGCGCACCATCTTCCGGCACATGAATGGTTGAATTACGACCTTCGCCTGAAAATTGGTACCGGGTGTTATCGACACTCATGCCGTCGCTGCTATGTGCGCTTGCAGTGAGAGACAGCGCGGCGAACGCCATGAGCGTTACGATTATTTGTACGATTTTTCTGGTTTTCATTTATGCCCTCGCTTCCTTTCACGTTTTGCCGTCCTGCGTTCTGTGGTTTTATCCGTCCTCATCGTCGTTGAGGTCGTCGTAATCCTCGTGGTCGTCGCCGTAGTTGTCCTCGTCGTCATCGTAATCTTCACCATCCTCTAAGTCCTCATCGTCGTCTTGAGCCTGTGCCGCCTGTTTCTTGGGTCGTATTATACGCAGATACACTACAGCTACAACGGCAATTACAACGATTATAGGCATTGCAAGTAGTATAGGATACTCAGATATAGCCCGACCGAGCGAGGCTCCATCGCTATCGTCCGGCATCGGATGTGGTATGTGCTGCTCAGGCACATAATACGGATAATATGGCGATTGCTCAGGTCGCACTCCCTGCGGTGGAGATGCCGGAAGTGGTGGCGGAGCTTCGCCTACCGCCAGTGCCATCAAATCCCATTCCGTTACTGCATTCAAAAAGTACACATTATTACCTGCGCGGTTGCGGTCAATTACCAGGAAGAATGTATTGCCTTCCGGCGTTTGGAATGTGAAGAATTCTATGCCGTCGGAGTCGGTTGCGTTATCTACTACAGTGGCTGTGCCGCCCGGAGTGAACCCGCCGAACGGCTCGGCGGTTTGTGTCGGTCGCGATTGGGTGGGCACTTGAGTTATCTGCGGTGTGGTTGCGCGCAGGTTTGCGAGGTATCTGAAAAGCTCAGCGTGCCTCACCTCACCGATTATCAGTAGCCGGGCAAGCCCATTTTCAAGCATCCGCGCGTTTACCATATGCTCCCTTATTTCTGCTGAATCAGCCGTCGGAGTCGGCTGCTGCAGCCACACGTATCGGCGCAAGCGACCGTAAGGATCCGTGTCTGCGCCGTCACGTTCAAGCCATACCGTGCGGCCGTATAGCAGTGAACGCACAAACTCTGTCGCCTCATCTGCACCGGCTGCGCCTATTTCCGGAGCATCTATACCTATTAAGCGCACCCTATAGCCTCCGTAAACCTCTATCGTGTCACCGTCAATGACGGCGATGACAACCGCTTCGGTTAACTCGGACGGAGGCAGTCCGCCTGCATGGGCTGTGCCGGGCATCAGTAGTGCACACACCATGGCTATGAGTAGTGTTGCTAATATACTATGCTTCATTTTGCGTTGCCTCCGTTTTCGTTGTTTGGATTGATTGTTTTTTGCCAATCCTTGAGATAGTTTCCAGCAATTGTTCGGGCGGTATGTTAATACTGCGTATAGCCATTACAAGTTCTGCATTTTCCGCTTCGGTCAGTTGTTTCTCAAGCTCGCGGATACGGAGTTGACTCTTTGTTATGACCTCTTTTTGTTTGTTTATCTCGCTTTTGAGTTTTTCGACTTTTGGGTTCATCTTGCATCCTCCCTTGCCATTTCGCTTATTTCAGTTTCGAGTTGGTTAATTGTTTTGTTAAGCATCGCTATGTTTGCTGCCTGCAGACCATCGACTCCGAGTTTTTCTATCTCAGCTTTGGTTTGCCTTACGAGTTCTAACAAGCGTTCCTTTGTTTTTAAGATCATCTTGCATCCTCCCTTGATATTTGGGTGTCCCGGCGGGGTAGTTCTGTGCTGTGTGCCTCTGCTTTTGCCCGGTTGGCCGTGAGAGTGTCGCGGAGTGATGGGTGATGGGCAGCTTTTGACTTCCAGTCTTCGGTCGCTGTTACCTGCTCTATGTAAGCCTCATATACACCGGGATAGTGGGGCGATAGTAAAATATCACCCATGCCGTGTTCGTATTCAGGTTTTGGCTCTGCAACGTAAGAGTGCCGGTCGCTATCAATTGTCTTTATATGGTCGTCAATACGGATGCTGTAAATTTCAGCGTACGTGTTCAGCTCGTCAGTTAGTATGTTATTGGTGTATGCGTCATCATCGCCGCCTAAAATAATAATGCTTGCTGCGCCTGCCATTATCGCCTGCGCAAACACCCTCCCGGTCGTATCTGCGTCCGCAGGTAGCGGCACCGTATAGGCTGCCTTGATTTCCCTTCGCCCGCCAAGTGCGAGAACTTGGAGTGAGTTGCTATCGGAGGTCTTGTCTCCCCACAGTTCACGAGCAGCCGCCTTGGCTTCATATTCGAGCATTATTTCAGTGTTTTTCAAACTTTCGGGCAGTGGGTCGTGGCTGCGCCTGTATACGAGGGGCTCTTCGGCCGCGCTCATTTGACGAGTGAGTCCAAGCTCATGGTCGGGAGTTATGCTTATATGGTCGCCGCCGGCGACAAGGATGTGGTCAATGAGTCGCATTCCCGCCTTGGTTGCGGCTCGGTCTAATATTGTTGTTACTTTTTTATCACTTTCTGACTCATGGAGCTGTCCGCTGGGGTGGTTGTGCGCCACAATTATATTATCTGCACCTATGAGCATTGCTCTCTGCAGTACTTCTCGCGGGTGGACAAGAGAGGACAGCAAAGTGCCTGCCGTTACCGTGAATGCGCCCTTTACATTATTTTCTTTGTCCATGCCGAGAAGCCAGAATTTTTCCTGAGCGAGATTGCTCGCATCCCACAGGGCCTCAATCACGGCCGCGGCTTTTTCCGGGGTATCGACTTTGACCTCTTCCGGGTCTCCGAAAAAAGCTACCTCGCGCTCTTTGAGGAGCGCGGGCAGCCTGTCCGTGTCGAGTCTTATGTCGTATATGTCGATGTATTCCATGTATCATGCGTCCTTTCTTAGCTGTGGCGACCGCTTATTGCTGCCAGTCCCACTCTCCGTTTTGGATCATGCGGAAAGCGACGGCTATCGTCTGCTGATGAGTAGCTACCGGCTGATACCCTGCGGCGCGGCTCGGGCTACCTACAAAATGTATACAGGCGTGACCCGGCGTGTGCCAACCGGGCCAGTCGCCACTGCCATGTATCATCGTATGCATTGACCCAATGAAGTTCCTGCCACCGGCCGATATAATGACCGGACGGCGGCGGAATAAGTGTACACTCCCGCCAGTCAGCCTTGCGCCGGTACCTGCCGGTGGATGCCACATGAGATCGG
>Ga0209755_10002592_pt1 | contig 24490 bp, 15 predicted proteins | sample TergutCo191P1_FD_187301 | JGI IMG/M metagenome (GOLD analysis project Ga0209755, IMG submission 187301) | Cornitermes sp. P1 segment gut microbial communities from Petit-Saut dam, French Guiana - Co191P1 (SPAdes) (version 2) | ecosystem: Host-associated > Arthropoda: Insects > Digestive system...
TATTGCTGACTCTGGACGCCTGGTGCATCGCGTGGGTAACTAAAATTATACTGAATTCTTTTTTTAATACTCCTATAAGTTCCTCAATACGGCCTGTGGCGATTGGATCAAGTGCGCTGGTCGGCTCGTCCATTAAAATGATCTCAGGCTCCATCGCAATACTCCTCGCTATGCAGAGCCGCTGCTGCTGCCCGCCTGAAAGCGCCACAGCAGGTTTTTTCAGCCTATCCTTAACCTCATCCCAGAGAGCGGCTTTTTTCAGCGAAGCTTCTACCAGATCGCCAAGCTGCCTCTTGTCTTTCATCCCCTGCATTCTCCTGCCGTAGGCGACATTGTCAAATACTGTCATGTTAAACGGATTCGGTTTTTGAAAAACCATCCCGACGCGGGTGCGCAGCTCCGTTACATCCATCGCGCTGTAAATATCCCGCCCATCCATCAGCACATTCCCCGTTATGCGACATGAAGGGATTAGATCATTCATGCGGTTCAGTATACGGATAAATGTTGATTTACCGCAGCCTGACGGCCCGATAAGAGCCGCGACATCCCCCCTTTGAATTGTAAAGTTGATATTTGTCAATGCCTGAAAATCCCCGTAAAAAAGATCAAGATTGCTCACTTCTATTTTATATTCGCTCATATTAACCTCTATTATATATCCCCCAATTTTTTTCTGAAACCTGATGTTAGAATTTTCGCAGCGGTATTTATTATCACAACCAGAATTACAAGCACCGAAGCGGTGGCGAAAGCGATGCCGAAATCATCGGGGCGCACAGCTTCATTGGTCAGATAGTACAGGTGAATGGTGAGCGTTCTTCCGGATTCAAAAATTGTGCGCGGCAGATTTTTTGAAAGGCCGACCGTGAGCAATACCGGCGCGGACTCGCCTATTACCCGTCCTATGGCAAGAATTACCGATGTTAAAATTCCCGGAAGCGCCGAAGGCAGCACAACATGAATAATGGTCTGAAACTTTGTTGCGCCTAACGCAAGGGAACCTTCGCGGAAAGAATCCGGGATTGATTTAAGCGATTCTTCTGTGGTGCGGATAACAACAGGCAAAATCATAATGCTCAAGGTAAAAGCACCGGCGATAATTGACTGGCCGAAATTCAACAGCCTGCAGAACACAAGAAGGCCGAAAAGCCCGTAAATAATCGACGGAATCCCCGCAAGAGTTTCAATGGCGAGGCGCAGGATTCGCACAAATGAGGAATTACCGGAATATTCGTTCAGAAAGACGGCGCTTGCCAATCCGACAGGAAGGGCAATCGCGATGGACACAAGCACCACATAGAGGGTAGTTACAATCATCGGTAAAATGCCGGTTTCCGCGCTGAACAGAAATTGAAAGTTTAAAAAACCAGCCTGCGATCTGAAAATATAAATTAAAATAAACAACAATGAAAAGATGACAAACGCCATGGCCGCCGCCATAATTCCGTACATCATGCCATCCAGTATTTTTCGTTTTCTGATATTAGACGTATATTTCATTGTTCCTGCTCCATTCGCCTGCGGAACCATAAAATAAAACTGTTCAGGATCAGGATAATCGCGAAAAGCGTTACACCGATTGAAAAGAGCATTTCGCTGTGCCTGCCTGAAGCGTAACCCATCTCCATTGCGATTGTTGATGTAAGAGTTCTTACGCTCGCCAATGGATGAATCGTAAGCTGCGGCGAGTTACCCGCCACAAGGATTACCGCCATGGTTTCGCCGACCGCGCGGGAAATACCGAGTATAACTCCGGCAATAATTCCTGAATTGGCATGAGGCAGCACCACTTTCCATGATGTCTGCATCTTGCTCGCGCCAAGGGCAAGGCTTGCCTCACGCACCGCAAGAGGGACAGCCCGCAAAGAAGTTTCCGCGATTGTGATCACAGTAGGCAAAATCATTAACGCCAGAACAATAACCGCGGAAAGGAGAGTGTTACCCGACGGAATATTAAAAGTATTTCTAATAAACGGGACAATAACCATAAGACCGAAAAAACCGTATACTACGGAAGGAATCCCCGCGAGAAGCTCTACCCCGGCGCGCACAACAGAGGCGAATTTCGGCTTTAAAAACTCAGCCATAAAAAGAGCGCATAACAACGCGATTGGCACTCCCAGAAGTATCGCGCCTAAACTTGCGGCTAACGTTCCTGTAATCATCGGGAAAATACCGAAAACTTTTTCCCTGCTTGGTCTCCATTGAAGCCCTGTAATAAATTTTCCGAAGCTGTAAGGCGGTTCCTGCAGAATAATGTGTATTCGTTTCTGAAGCGCGGCAATCGCAGCCGGCCAGCTTACGGTATACACATAACTTTCGGGATAAGTAATCTGGACTGCGTCCTTAACTTCGTTCTTAACTGTGTCATCATTAAAAGTAAAAGTTAATTTTTTTTCAGGATCTTTTTCATTATTATCAACTTTAATATCCAGAATACTTATACCATCGCCTGCTGGAAAACTTATTGAAATAATCTCTGTATCTTTTGGAATATCAATGAAAGTTGAATGATCAATATAAATTTCACCGTTTACAGTTATTTCATCAATCCTCTGAGCTACCAGCCTTATACCCTGCGCGGTGGAGGACAGAAACGGCATACCGCCCTGAATGAAAACAAAAAGCAGAATGGCCCCCAATGCCATTACGGAAAAGAGGGCTACAATTCTGAACAGATGCTTAAAAAAAACATCCGTAAACTTGCGATTCATGGATGAATATTACCAGTTTACCTTACAGATATCCAGCTTCTTGAAACAATGCCCTGCCCCGCAGCGCTTAACATCCAGTTTACAAACGCCGTGCTTTCTGCATGGACATTGTTTCCTGTAAGAACTATAAATGGACGCGCAATTTTATATGAACCGTTTTTTACATTATCATTGGACGGAACAGTTCCATTAACAGAAATAGCTTTAACTGTGTTATCCACTGAACCGAGTGAGATATAACCAATCGCTTCGGTATTCTGCGCGATACTGGCTTTAATCGCTCCGGTGCTGGTGAACTCATTCGCTCCGGCGAGCAGTTTACCCTGAAAGCCGACAAGCTCTTCAAAAGCGCCTCTTGTACCTGAACCTTCCTCACGGCTGATAACAGCTATTCTGCCGCTTTTGGTTCCGCCTGAAACCTGGCTCCAGTCAGTAATCGCGCCCGTGTAAATGTCGCGTATCTGCTCAATTGTTAAATTGCTTATTGGACTGGAGCTGTTCATAATTACCGCAATTCCGTCTATCGCTATAATTACTTCCTTCAGTCCCAAACCCTGTTCGGCGGGAGTAAGTTCGCGGCTGGACATTCCAATCTGGTACATTTTACCGGCATTGTTTATACCGTCGCCTGAGCCTGTTCCGTTAATGTTTACCTTAATGTTGGAATGCGCCTTCTGATACTCCTGTGCGAAAAGCTCCATCAAAGGGGTAACAGAAGTTGAACCGCCAACTTCGATTGTATAAGGCGCAGGACCCTGGCTCGCGTTGTTTTCCCTGCTTCCGCCGGCAAAAGCGCCTGACAGAAAAACGAATCCCATAAAAACAGCAATCAGTCTGATTTTCATAATTCACTCCTTGATAATAATCTGATAAAAAATTATATGGGAATTGTTAATGGTCAATGAATGAATTGTTAAAATTCGGTTAAAACGCAGCCTCTAGCAATTTAACTATCATTTCTATACTATCTATGATATGGCTATTGTAACACTTGTTTTGGTAATGACCGGCGGTCTTTGCATGTTCCTATTCGGAATGAAGGTCATGAGCGATGGACTCCAAAAGAGCGCGGGCGAGCGTATGCGCAAAGCATTGCATGTTATGACCAGCAACCGGTTTATGGGAGTGTTCACCGGATTTATGGTTACAGCGATTGTTCAGTCATCATCGGCAGTTTCTGTTATGGTTGTCTCTTTTGTTAATGTAGGGCTTCTTTCGCTCACCCAGTCAATCGGAGTGCTTTTCGGCGCGAATATCGGCACAACATTGACTGCATGGATTGTCTCGCTTATTGGTTTTAAAATTAGCATAGACGCTCTCGCCGTTCCCGCGATAGGCATTGGATTTATCTTAAAAGAAATCAACTGGAAATATAAAAGCATTGGTGAATTTTTATTTGGATTCGGATTTTTGTTTTTAGGGCTTTATTATCTTTCCGAAGGAATAAGCAATCTTGAATTTAACGCCGCCGCGATAGAAGTTTTCAAGGATATGGGTTTTGCCGCAGTCCTTATCGCTTTTGGCACAAGTTTTATAATGACGCTCATTATCAATTCATCCACCGCCGCTGTCGCCATGATTATAGTAATGGCAGGCGGTAATATTATAACTTACGAAATGGCCGCCGGCATGATATTGGGCGCCAATGTCGGAACTACTACCGATGGCATACTTGCTTCCATAGGAGGAACGACGGACGCAAAAAGATCAGCGCTTTCTCATGTGCTTTTCAATGTAATACTGGCTTGCTGGGCGATTCCGATGCTGATGTTTGTGCTTAAACTTGTTGATATTATAGTACCGGGAGATCCTGCGGCGGCAATTGCTTATGATATTGATGGAAAAGTAATTGTTAATCCCGCGATTGGTTTTCACCTCGCAATGCTCCATACAACGTTTAAGGTGTTAAACACAATTCTGTTCCTGCCGTTTATAAAACAATACGCAAAGCTGCTCTCTTTAATGATTCGCGATAAACCGTCTGAAGCAAAAAGCGGTCATTACAAATTTGAATACCTTTCTACGCCTATCGCGGATTCTCCGGAACTGAATATCATACGCGCTGAAAAAGAAATCAGCAATATGGCAGGCGTTGTCTCTTCAATGTACTCGAAATTTTCTGTTGTACTAAACAGCCTGCACGATGAAAACGGAAATAATAAAGAAAAGGTTGAAACGCTCAGTGCGGAACTGCATAAACAGGAAGAATACATTGATGAAATGCGGGAAGCCCTGAGTAATTTCCTGATTGATTGTTCAAGCGGAAAGCGCAACTCAAGTTCCGATACCCGCATTTCATACCTGCTGCAGATTATCGCAGCGCTTGAGTCGATGAGCGATGAATGCTACAGCATCAGCCTGCTGATGGATAAAAATATAAGTAAAAATTATATTTTAAAAGGCAAGGAAATGGACAAGCTCATTCCGTATGTTGGACTGGTTGAGGAATTTTTAAGCGTTCTTGAAAATCAGCTTGGACCCAATCCTGCGCCGGAACAGCAGTCACGGGCCGCTGAACTTGAAAAGAGCATCGATAAAAACCGCAAAAAACTGCACAGACTGGGACGCAAACGCATCAAGGCGGGCAAGAATGTAAAGGTAGAGCTATTCTTTATCGAACTGGTCCGCCGCATAGAAAATCTGGGCGACTACTGTTTTGAAATCGCCAATTGCGCGCTGCGTTACGCGCCGTCTGACAAACGCTGACTTTTGTGTTATACTATTAGTATGAAAAAGTATATTATTTTATTTGTTTTTATTTTAACTGCGCTGGCATTGTCCGCGCAAACGTCAGCGCCGGATACTTTAAGGATAGCGCAGGGCGCGCAGACGCAGCTTGCGGCATTGCTTGAAAAACCGGCGATGGCGAAAGCCGCTGCCGCAGATCCGCTTGGAAGAAACTGGTTCAGGCTGGAAAATGACGCTCATGTTTTTACAGAACAGGTAAGCGTAAGACAGGTCGCGGCGGCATTGCTCGATCTGGAAAATTACGGAAGATTCTTTGACGGCGATAAAAGCAAACTTTCCGCAAGCAATATTAACCGCAGCGCGCAGGAAACAATTGTGGATTTTATTTCAACGGCGATAATACCGGTGATAAGGATTCAGCTAAAAACGCCATATCGCTCCGCAAACAGGGTAATTACCAACACAAATACAATATTCTCGATAGAAATGAGGCAGATACCGCAGGACAGCGAAACCAACAGGGATATTAAAAACATGTACGCATCAAGATATGTGGAAGAGGTAAGCATCGGCGGCAGGAGATATACCTATATCAGAACGTATTCCATAGCGGATGTAAACGCCAGTATTTTACCCGGAGCGAAAAACGCGCTGGAAAGAAATTCCGCTCCCGCGAACGAAGAAGCTCTTTTTATGCTTATAAACGCGGCGAAAACAAAGTAGGTCTTTGTTTACTTTTCCAAAACCGCGCGCAGATTCCTGTTTGTCTTATCAAGATCAAAAAAGCCGGGAACATAATCTGCGCCCAGTTCCCTAAGGGCGGTTTGTTTTTCAATATTGCCGCCCGTTTCAATGGATGTAAGAATTTTTCCCAAATGACGCGGACCGCTGATATTTTCAGGAGGAGCTGCTCCGTCGCCGGCGACAAAACGCGAAACCTCATCATTCGCCGGCTGATACGAAGACATAATAATTATTTTTACAGTCCATTTGGGGCCGTATTCATAGACAAGTTCTTTCTTGCCGTGAAAATCAATGTCGCTTAACTTTATTTTATCGTGCAGGTACTGTTTGCCGCCATCGGGATTTTCGCAGTAAAAACGGAAACGCAAAGCGCCTTCCCAGTTCATTCCCACGCGTATCAGCTGATGAAGCTCTTCCATGGTGCATTCGTGCGAAATAATCGCGCGCCGCCATACATCAAGACCGCTTATGCTAATCTGAATCATCCGCCACAATTGTCCGCTGTTCTTTCCTCCGTGTATAATGGTTAGGTTGCTCCTTCTGAAATTGTCCATTGCGTTATTGATAAGTTCCTTGATATCCGTGTAGGTTTCAACCATGCTGTCCAGTGAATTATCTATGGCGGCGATTTCAGAATCGGGAGGCGATTCGTTAAACGCAAGATCTTCAAGGAGAGCGGCCGCGTGTCCCTGAATCTGGGACAGTACAATGAAAGTGTGTCTTGGCAGCCATGCCGCTTCCATCTCTCCCTTCTGAAGCCTTGCGGAAAGATCGATTACCGCCGTGTGCAGCTCCGCGACACGCTGGCGGACAGGCCCCGCGTTCCGGTCCAAAAAGAGCGAATAACTTTTGCAAAAATCATCCATGCTGTCGGAAATATAATCCGCGATAATATCCCATTCAGCTTCTTCAAGATGCACTACGGGCGGAACAATGCGGTTAAGCGCCAGATCAATTTCCTTTTCATTGCGAAAGAACGCGTCGCGCACATAGGAAAGAATCACAAATTCAGAAATGGGTATATTTTTTTTATATAACAGATCTTCTATAAATGTCCTGTCGGGCGGCGATGTATAATTTTGAATTTTTTTAATGTCTGGAATATCCCTGCCTGTAAACCAGAAACGCGTTTCAATGCCATAAGGCACACAATCTATGCGATCTGTTTTTTCATAGAGAAATTCTTCAAGCGAATATGCGGGAACTTCCTTCATTCGTACGCTGCCGTGCCAATATGCAAAGGCAATCTGCTCTTCCGTTCCCGCGCCAGGACCAAGAATGGTAAAACTCTCCTCGAACCCCGCTTCGGCGGCCTCAGCCCACTTTTCTAAATCGGCGCGCTGCCAATCATCCTTTTTAACTTTTGTCAGCTCAAACCGGCAGTCCTTCCAGTCCATTGTGCGCACCACAAAACGGTCGCCCGGCACAAAAGCGCACTCGCGGTATATGCCGCGCATATCAAGGGTATGTATCGAGACTTCAGGCGGATCTTCATAAGGGTCTGCGTTAAACGCTTCCTCATTCGCCGGATTGTCTCTCGCGATATACTGAGGGGCGAACTCTTCGCCGTAAATGCAGTAGTAAGGGTACAGATCCTCAGGCGGCGCTTCTGTTGTTGTCGCTGGGACGGGTTTGCCTTTCCAGAAAAATTGATAATGATTTGGAAGCGATAAGGGATTGGCGAACGGGACGCATCTGTGGCCAGGTATGAGTATGCCGTTTAACAGTTCCAGCCGCGAAGGAGTGATAACAAATTTTATCTTCTCAAAACAGCCTCTTCGGGAAACCCAATAACGGTTATCCTTTTTAAACGCTATTTTTCTTATATCCAGATAGGAATTTACCTCGTGAATGAGTTTTTTATTGCGTTTTTGCCCAGCTGCCTGCGCAAAATTGGTTATATCTTCCAGCGTAAAAGGCTCGGTAGAATTTTCGAGAAATTCATATAATGCTTCTTCCTGATCCAATTCCATTTAATTTATGATAGAATTATTTTAACAGTAAATCAACATACCAGGAGGTTATTATGCAGTACGGTTATTTTGATTCACAGGCGCGGGAGTATGTCATAAACAGGCCTGACACGCCCTCTCCCTGGGCGAATTATCTTGGATCGCCTGATTACGGAGCCATTATTTCAAATAATGCGGGCGGTTACAGTTTTGTAAAAAGCGGAGCGGCAGGCAGATTAATACGTTATCGTTTTAACGAACAGGATCGCCCTGGACGCTATATCTATCTGCGTGATAACAGCGACAGTGATTATTGGTCAGCTTCATGGCAGCCTGTAGGCAAGCCGCTTGATAAATATAAGTCCGTATGCCGCCACGGCACAGGTTATACAATAATTGAAGCGGAGTATAAAAATATTCGTTCCGAAGTCTGCTACTATGTTCCTCATGGCGCCGATTACGAAATATGGCGCATTAAAGTTATAAATAAAGACGCCGCAGCCAGGAAAATTTCCGTATTTGGTTTTGCTGAATTTACCTGCGACAGCAATTACGAACAGGATCAGGTAAATCTTCAGTACACGCAGTTTATTACGCGCACATATTTTAAAGAACAATTTATACTGCAAACAATTAATGAAAACTGCCACAGCGCCGTAAACGACAACAGCGCGGCGGCGCGTATTTTCGCTGTCGCGGGCGCGGACATAACAAGCTACTGCGGCGACCGCGCGGGCTTTCTGGGCAATTACCGCGATTACGGAAACCCTGTCTCCGTTGAGAAAGGCATGCTTAATAACACGCTTAACTACAACATGAACCCGTGCGGCGCGTTGCACACAACACTCGATCTGGAAGCCGGAAAAAGCGCGGAGTTTGTTTTCATTCTGGGACAGAAAAATGAAAGGCAGGCGAAAGAACTTGTTTCACGTTACAGCAGCATGTCTGCATCTGATCGCGAAATGGAAGAATTAAAAACTTACTGGCACGGAAAGTTATCCAATCTGAAAGTAACAACCCAGAATGAAAATTTCAACAATATGATCAACACATGGAACGCGTACCAGTGTTTTATTACATTTATCTGGTCGCGCGCCGCGTCCCTTATCTACTGCGGACAGCGCAACGGCTACGGTTACCGCGACACAGTGCAGGACATCCAGGGTATCATTCATCTTGATCCTGATATGGCCCTTGAAAAAATCAGATTCATGATCTCTGCGCAGGTAAGCCACGGCGGCGCTCTTCCTCTGGTGAAGTACAGCCACAATCCCGGCAGCGAAGATAAACCCGAAGATGAATCATACAGAAAAGATACGGGACACCCCTCCTACCGCGCGGATGACGCGCTGTGGCTTTTTCCTACAGTCTGGAAATATATCGCGGAAACGGGAAACACCGCTCTGTTAGACGAAATTATACCGTATGCCGATAAGGGGGAAGACACCCTTTACAATCACCTGAAAAAAGCGATTGACTTTTCGTTAAATCATCTGGGAATACACGGCCTTCCCGCCGGTCTTCACGCCGACTGGAATGACTGCCTTAGGTTAGGCGCAAACGGAGTATCGGTATTTGTGGCTCTGCAGTTGTATTATGGTTTTGAAATAATGATTCGTTTCGCTGTACATAAAAAAGACGCGGCGGCAGAAGCGCAGATGACGGAATTAAAAACACGTTTCGGCAAAATCATTGAACAGCGGTGCTGGGACGCTGACAGGTTTGTGCGCGGCATTACGGAAAACGATCAAGTGGTAGGAAAGAGCGGCGACCCGGAAGCTAATATATGGCTTAATCCGCAAAGCTGGGCTGTAATCAGCGGTTTCGCCGATAAAGAGCGGGGTAAAGCCGTACTTGATTTGGTATATAAAGAGTTAAACACAAAATACGGCGCGCGTATAATGTCGCCTTCGTACAGAAAGCACGCGTTTAACGGAGCGCTGGCGCTGCTGTTCAATCCATCAACCAAGGAGAACGGCGGTATTTTCTTACAGACGCAGGGCTGGCTGATATTGGCGGAAGCGCTGCTTGGAAGAGGCGGGCGCGCAATGGAATATTATCTTGAAAGCTGCCCCTCCGCGCAGAATGAAATCGCAGATATCCGAAAGATGGAGCCTTATGTATACTCCCAGTTTACAGAAAGTACAGACAGCCCGTTTGAAGGGCGCAGTCATGTCCATTGGCTTACAGGCACAGCAAGCACCGTAATGGTCGGCTGCGTAGAAGGGATTCTGGGAATAAGGCCGGATATCGGCGGGCTGCGGCTGTCACCTGCCATTCCCGCGGAATGGAAATCCGTTGCCATTGAAAAAGTTTTCCGCGGCTGCATGCTTAACATAAAAATAACCAACAATGGCGGGCGTGAAAGCGGACCGGGCAAGCTGACTGTAAACGGTAAAATGCTGGAAGATAATTATATTCCCGCTTCGATACTTGAAAAAGTAAACGAAATTGTTTTAGAATTATAAACTGAGGCTGTTCCAAAACTTCAGCTTTTGAACAACTGTCATACAAAAATCTGTTTTTAATGGAAGGGTGTTATGCTATACAGGGAATTTGGAAAGACCGGCATTAAACTTTCAGCGCTTGGTTTCGGCGCGATGCGTTTACCCATGAAAGAGGTTAACGGTAAAAAAATAGTCGATGAAGATCTCGCGGTTCCTCTTATGCAAAAAGCTTTTGACATGGGCATTAACTATGTCGACTCCGCGCCGCTTTACTGCGAAAAACTCAGTGAAACTGCTGTAGGCAAAGCGCTGAAAGGTTACCGCGATAAAGTTTATTTGTCCACCAAAAACCCCATCGAAGACAATGACGGCGATCATTGGACGGAACGGCTGGAAAAATCATTAAAGAAACTGGATACAGATTATATAGATTTCTATCATTTTTGGGGAATCAATCTTGAAGGATTTAAATCATGGCAGGGTTTAAAGTACGGCCCTCTTGAAGCGGCGCTGAAGGCAAAGGAACAGGGACTGATTAAACACATTTCCTTTTCATACCATGACAAGCCGGAAAACTATAAGGAAATAGCAGACTCAGGATTTTTTGAATCGACGCTGGTTCAGTATAATCTGCTGGATCGTTCCAACGAAGAAAATATCGCTTACGCGAAGTCCAAAGGTTTGGGCGTTATAGTGATGGGGCCTGTAGGCGGCGGACGCCTGGGCGCGCCAAGTCAAAAAATTCAGGGGCTTCTAAAAAATAAACCTGTCAGCACCGCTGAACTGGCCATGCGTTTTGTACTAGCCAACAGGAACGCGGACATGGCTCTTTCCGGAATGAGCAATCTGGACATGGTAAAAGAAAATGTTTTAATCGCTTCGCGCGAAGATCATTTAACAGACGATGAAGTGCGGCATATCAAGGCAATGATGGAAGAAAACAAAAATCTCGCAAAACTGTACTGTACCGGCTGCAATTACTGTAAACCATGTCCTGCGGGAATTGATATCCCCTATATTTTTGAAATAATGAACCGCTATATTGTTTATGAACTGAAGGAACACGCAAAAAGCGAGTATAAAGATTTAATCAACAAGCTGACATGGATAAAAAGCGAAGACGCTTCAAAATGCACCGCGTGCGGCTCATGCGAACAAAAATGCCCGCAAAAATTGCCTGTCATAAAACAACTGCGTGAGACGCATACGACGCTTGTATAAGGGACTCCTGAAAAGCATTTAATCCGCAAACCGAGCCATTAGCGCCGCGTAGCGTCCCGGCATCAGATATACATCAAAAACGCTTTCATTTTCCCCTGTCCTTGTTTTTTTAGGCGGGGGAAACATTTTTGTTAACGGTACAAGTTCCGCGCCGCTTTTCTTAATACACACGCGGACTGTCTCGGGCCTGTCAAGGAACGATTGCAGAATGAATGTATTATTATCGTAGAGGAATAACCCGACGCGGGCGCAGCATTCCAGCGTTATGTGCAATTTCATTTCCGCGCGAAGGAGCGTCAGCGTTTCGGCGGGAAGTTTGTATAAACCGGCAGGAGTGTCCGGGATTGTAAGTATGTACAGACTGCCTTTGCCGTAATTGCCGCACAATAAAAGCGGATGGCTTGAATAAGGCGATAACGCGGATGAGAGAACCCAAAGATCATTCTCGTTGTATGCGACATGAGGAATTGTAACAGGTCCCTGCGATTTTAAATCGCCTGAGTTTCTCTGGCCGAATGCGCTGTTGGTAAACCTGTCTGTAGTTATTTTTCTGTCAGTGATTTCAACAGGAAGAATGTCTTCAATTCCGCAGCCTGAAAGTTTTTTATATAAACCGCTTGTAATAAAAACCCTGTTTCCGTCCAAAAGACTTTGTTTTATTTTACCGACAATTTCACTGTCCCAAGCCGTATCCGCCGTTAAGAATACCGTTTTCGCGTCTTTTGGGTAATATGGATAAGGATCCAGAGGAATGCCGCACATTCCGACATGTTCATGAAGAAGCCTCTCTCCCGATGAATTATACGGTTTGTAACACGCAATGCCTGCCGGCTCTCCCGCTTTATCCATGAATAAATCCGCTTCGTCATAAAACGCGCCGGCTGCCGCCGTATAGGAGGGAAAGTTCGCAAGCAGCGGAAAGCAAAACAGCATTTGCTCACGGCATTTCGCAAAAAGCGTCAAATACGCCTGCTGCAGATAGTCTTCGATACTGCATTCAAAAAGATCATACCAGCCGCCGCCGTTCTTTCCCGGTTTTATCCGCTCCATCAGGCGGGGCAGAAAGAAACTTAAATACCGCGGAAGATTCTGATGGGTATAATGCGGGTCGCGTGTTTCTGTTCCCGTATATATTTCGTCAAACATTTTCGATTCGTCTTCCAGATTGTATCCGTTAGCCTGAAAACTGTCGTACCAGTTTGGGTATTTGATTATCATGACCGCTCTTGGATTGGCCGCTTTCGCGTTTTTAATGATCACGTTTTCGGAAATATCATTCATCAAGGCCAGACGGAATGCCGCCCAGCTGCGTCCGCCTTTGGCGCTGATGCAGGATTCGCAGCGGCAGTTTGTAAAATAAAAATCGTCAAGAATAATTTCATCGAAAAGTTCAGCCGTGTACGCGGCGATTTCACCTAACCTTTTCCGGTTCTCAGGATCGGTAAAACACATGCTTCCCATCAGGGTCTTTTTTATCGTGGTGGTAATTCCGCCTGAAACAGTAAAACCATTTGCGATAAACAGCGATTTTATCGCTTTCATTTTTTCGCGGTCTATCAGAACTTCCGAGCGGTAGGTTTCAAGATATATTTTGTCCAGTTTGATGTATTTTTTCACCTTTTCAATATCCGCTTTGATTTGATCCAGCGGGTTCTCATCCAGATACCCCGCAGGCGCGTAAGTCGCTGTAATAAAATTCTTATAGTTCATATATCCTCCTTTATTATCGCTTTATTTATCTCATGAACTTTTTCAGCCCATTACAACAGCGACTTCATGCGTCTTCCCGTCGCCGAACACAGGCAATATATTTCCGTTATGCGCTTTTCCGTCCACAGTCACGGATTTTATCCCTTTCTGCACGCCTGCGCCATTGTCTACCGTTATGCGATATAAAGCGCCCCGGAAATGGCGCGTAACAGTAAAACCTTTCATGCCGGAAGGAATGCACGGTTCCACAAGAAGGCCGTCAAAAACCGGACGCACGCCCAGAATGTACTGCGAAATGCTGACAAAAGTCCACGCGGCTGTTCCCGTCAGCCAGGAGTTTTTCGCCTCCCCGTGACGGACAGCGTCTTTGCCCGCAACCATCTGCGCGTAAACATAAGGCTCCAGACGGCGTAAATCGCTGTCATCTTCGCGGTAAGCGGGGCAGATTTTTGCGTATGTTTCAAAAGCGCGATCCCCCCTTCCAATACTGGTTTCCGCTATTGTGATCCATGGATTGTTATGGCAGAAAATGCCAGCGTTTTCCTTGTATCCCGGCGGATATGAAGACACTTCACCCAACTCAAGATGGTAGTCCTTATACGCGGGCTGCAGAAGGACAATGCCGTACTTGGTATCAAGATGCTCCTTAACAGAATCAAGCGCTTTTACCGCGCGTCCGTCTTCAATACCGATGCCTGCCATTACCGCGAAACCGTTTGATTCTATAAATATCTTTCCGTCATCGCATTCCCTGCTGCCGATTTTTTTACCGTATGCGTCATAGGCGCGAAGGAACCAGCCGCCGTCCCAGCCATGCTGATTGATCGCGTCAATCATGGCGCTGATTTTCTTTTGGGCGTATTCACACTCATCCGCACGGCCTGTCCTGCGGCATATCTCAATATAATCAGGGCCGTTAAACACAAAAATGGCCGCGATTAATACAGATTCCGCTACGCCGCTTTCAAAATTGGCGGTGGTCTGAAATGATTCTCCCGGCGTTTTGGAAAAGCAGTTCAGGTTCAGGCAGTCATTCCAGTCCGCACGCCCGATTAACGGAAGCCCGTGCGGCCCGAGGTGCGTTACTGTGTAATCGAATGAGCGTTTCAGGTGAACGAAAAGTGTGTCAGCTAACGCCTCATTGTTGTCGAACGGCACTTTTTCATCCAGAATGCCGTAATCGCCTGTTTCTTTTATATAGGCCGCGGCCCCGCAGATTAGCCACAAAGGATCGTCATTGAAACCCGAGCCGACTTCGTTATTGCCGCGCTTTGTAAGCGGCTGATACTGATGATACGCGCTTCCGTCCGGAAACTGCGTCGCGGCGATATCCAAAATACGCGCGCGCGCGCGTTCAGGCACAAGATGAACAAAGCCCAGCAGGTCCTGATTCGAGTCGCGGAACCCCATGCCGCGCCCGATACCCGATTCAAAATAGGATGCACTGCGCGACATGTTAAATGTCACCATGCACTGGTACTGGTTCCAAACGCCCGCCATGCGCGCCATCTTTTTATCTTCTTCGCGCGGCAGCGATGAAGCCTCTACTGTAAATTTACCAAGAAGCTTGTTCCAGTATTCATTTAAATCAGCTAACGCTTTATCGGCCGCTTGCGGCGAGCTGTATTTTCCAAGTAAAGCATTGGCAGGTTTCTTGTTGATTACGCCGCGGCTCTCCCATTTTTGATCATCGGGGTTTTCGCAGTAACCAAGTGTAAACACAAATGTTTTTGATTCGCCCGGTGAAAGGCACGCCTTTATGTGATGCGACCCGACAGGCGCCCAGCCTGATGCGACAGAATTATTCGCTTTTCCGTTAAATACGGTCTTCGGCTGATCAAAACCATTGAAAAGCCCCAGGAAAGTTTCCCTGTCTGTATCAAAACCATCAACAGGTACATTGACAGCCCAAACAGCGTAATGATTGCGGCGCTCCCGGTATTCTGTTTTATGGTAAATGCGGGAACCGCCTTCCCCTATCTCAACTTCGCCGATACTGAAATTGCGCTGAAAATTTGTCATGTCATCGTTGGCGTTCCAGAGACAGAATTCAACAAAGGAAAACATATCGACATCTTTTACCGTCCCGGATTCATTTGTCAGGGTGATTTTGTGAATCTCGCAGGTGTCACCTAACGGAACAAATGAAACCTGGGAAAAAGCAAGCCCGTTTTTCGCGGAAGATATGCGCGAATAACCCATCCCGTGACGGCATTCGTATTTATCAAGAGCGGACTTCATCGGCATCCAGGAAGGAGTCCACACATCTGCGCTACCTTCGTCACAGCCGCAGTTATCCCGCAGATAAAAATAACGTCCACCCGCGTCTGCCGGAACATTGTTGTAGCGGTAGCGGATTAGCCTGAGCATCCGCGCATCTTTATAAAAACAATAACCGCCGCTGGTATTGGAAAACAATCCGTAAAAATCTTCACAGCCCAGATAGTTTATCCATGGATAAGGCGTGTCCGGACGGGTAATAACATATTCCCGCTTTTCATCATCAAAATTACCGTATTGCATAGCTTTCCTCCGTTATTATGAGAATAACATGGTTTACGGGATTGGTCACTATGCGGACACGGAAGCTTTATCAGAAATATTTAATTTAAATCAAAAATCCATTAGAATTAAAAATAAAATATGATATAATAAATATATGTCCCGCGCCTTAGCGAGCGATTCTTTTTATGTACAAATTAAAGGGAGTTATAATGAAAAGATTCTTAACACTGTCAATTGCTTTTTTATTTATTTTGGTTTGTCCTGTTTTTTCGCAAAGCAGCTTAACAATTGACACGGCGATTGCCGAGGCTGGCTCTTACTTTACCCAGCGTATTAATCAAGGAGCAAAAGTCGCGATAGTTCATATAGACGCGCCTACAGGGAGGCTTTCGGATTATATATTTGAGGAATTATGGGGGCGATTTGAGGATTCGCGTAAATTCATCATGATAGACCGCAGAAATCTTGATCGCATCGAAACGGAAATAAATCACCAGTACAGATCAGGCAAAGTGGATGATAATACGCTTATCTCGATGACAAGGCAGTACGGAGCGGAATTTCTGATACACGGGCAGATGACGGCGCTTGGAAATGAATTTCGCATAACGTTTTACTCCACAGATGTGGAAAGGGCGTCCTCCAGCCAGAGGGCATATAATGTGCGCAATGACAGCCGCCTTTCAGCGCTGCTTAATGTGCCGGCGGATGAAGAAGTGGAGCGGGCGGTTGCCGGTATGGCGCGCGCTGTCAGCCAAAGGACAACAATCGCGATAGGCAGGATAAGTTACGCGGATACCCAGACTGTTTCAAGTTTATCGGCATGGTTAAAAAACAGTATAATCGCGGGCGCGCAGAAGCAGCGGGATAAATTGCAAATCGCCACAGAAAGCGAGAGCGCGGATTTCGCGGTAGCGAGCCGCGGCCTTACCGTGGAAACGCCTGTAACAGGCAGCGGGAATGTAAACTCAATTCAGGCGGTGGTAACAGGAAGTTATTCGCCGCTGGATTCCGGAGCGGAAGTTCTGATGCAGCTTGTTTCCACAAGCGGCAGCAAGGTTGTTCTGGCTACATCACGTTTTGTTATTTCCGGTTCTGAGCTTGAACGGCGCAGGCTTTCATTGCTGCCTGACAAGGGAAACGCGGCGCTTACGCTCTCCGAATTTGAAACAAAGCAGCAGGCTATAGACCCTTACGCCGGAAGAAACAACAGATGGACGTTTACAGTAACGCCTGATGTGCTTGACGGCATTTACCGCGACAACGATTATATGACCATGAGAATATACTCTGAGCGCGATTGTTATTTTCGCATAACGCATGTGGACATAAACGGAGTTACCCAGGTAATATATCCGGTATCGCCTGAGGATAACAACTTCATCCGCGCAGGTCAGACGCGCCGTATCCCCGACAATACCCGTTACCGAATGGGGCCGCCTTTCGGAGAGGAAATGATTCTTGCCGCCGCTTATGACAGGCCTTTTTTACCGGGACAGCCTTCAGGCACCCTCAGCCATGATTCAATTTCCCGCGGTTTGTCTGTGCAGGACAACAGAAACACACAGATGAGTCCGTCTGTCACAGCGAATTTCAGTTACACCATTTTACCCCGATAAAATACGATGAACCTTGTATGTCTTGATCTTGAAGGCGTGCTTGTGCCGGAAATATGGATCGCGTTTTCGCAGGCAGCTGGAATCCCGGAGCTTCGGCGAACCACAAGAGACGAGCCAGATTACAATAAACTGATGAATTACCGCCTTGATCTGTTAAAAAAAAATAATTTAAAACTCGCCGATATTCAGCGGGTAATTTCCGGTATGGATCCCCTTCCGGGAGCGGTTGAGTTTACAAATGCCCTGCGCGAAAGAACGCAGCTTATGATTCTTTCAGATACATTTGAACAGTTCGCGAAACCTCTGATAAAAAAATTGTCATGGCCGGGCCTCCTTTGCAACTCGCTGGAAGTTGCAGATGACGGATCCGTCTGCGGCTACAAACTACGTCAGCCAAACGGCAAGCGCGAAGCTGTAAAAGCATTTAAATCCATCAATTTACGCGTCTTTGCCGCCGGAGACTCTTTTAACGACCTTGATATGATCCGCGAAGCCGACAGCGGCTGCCTTTTCCGCGCTCCGCAGACAATAAAGGATAAATGCGGAGATCTGGTATGCGTAGACGCGTTTGATGATCTTCTTGTGGTGATAGATAAATTCCTTAAGAAAATTTAGTTTATTAACCTTTTCAGCGTGATGTCATTACTGCGCCAGTCTTTGGCGGTTTTTACGCGAAGGTCAAGATCGATTTTCCAGTCAAAGATATTTTTTAAATTTTTAAGCGCGCCAAGGCGTATCGCCTTAATCATCGCGCCTCCTTTGCCCACTACCATTCCCTTTTGTGATTCGCGCTCCACAATGATAAAAGCCCTTACCCAAAGTTTTGTTTCCCTGAATTCCATGTCTGCGATATCCACATACAGCGAATGGGGCAGTTCCTGATATAGTTTGTTGATTGCCTGTTCGCGGATAATTTCTGCTATGCGGAAACCCGGCTCCTGATCTGTGTAATATTCACCGCTGTATTGCAAATCGCCTTCAGGAGTAATTGCGAATAACGCGGACAACAGCTCATCAATGCCGCAGCCGGTGTCAGCCGAAACAGCGTAACAGCGTTTCCGGTCCGATTCAGGAAATTTTTGGGAAATAAATTCCGCTGCGCGGCCGAAGTCAGCGCCAGGAACGTCCATTTTATTCACTGCGACAACTGTTTTTTCATCTAACGGCAGAAGGGAAGACGCGATTTCCTCTTCTTCAGGTCCCGCGGCGCGCGTCGCGTCCAGAACATACAGAACAATGTCGCTGTCATCAAGGGCGCGGCTGGATACTTCCAGCAGTTTTTTATTTAATTTTTTCTGTGACGCGTGGCGGCCGGGCGTGTCTATGAACACAAGCTGTCCCTGTTCCCGGTTTACAATGCCGCGTATGGCGTTACGTGTCGTTTGGGGAACCCTGCTTACAATGGCGACCTTTTCACCGCACATTTTATTAAGAAGGGTTGATTTCCCCACAGAAGGACGGCCAACAATCGCTGCGAAACCGCACAGTTTGCTGCCATGTTTTGCGCCTGGGTCTTTTTCTTCCATGAGTCCGCTATTCGCTTCTTTTAACATATACTTTACTGAGAGGCGGAACAGACTGAATTATCCACACACTGCCTCCTATTATGCTGCCGCGCCCTATTACCGTCTGTCCGCCCAGAATTGTAGCGTTGGCGTAAATTGTAACATCATCCTCTATTGTAGGATGGCGTTTAACGCCGTTTTCCGCCTTCCTGACGGAAAGCGCTCCCAGAGTAACGCCCTGGTAAAGTTTAACATTTTTCCCTATAACAGTCGTCTCTCCGATAACAACGCCCGTGCCGTGATCGATAAAAAACGATTCGCCTATTTCCGCGCCAGGATGGATATCAATGCCGGTGCGGCTGTGAACCAGTTCACTCATCATCCTTGGAATGAGAGGAACCTGCCGCGTCCAGAAAAAATGCGCAATACGGTGAAGAGCTATCGCCTGAAATCCGGGATAGGAGAGGATAACTTCATCCGCGTTTATGGCCGCGGGATCTCCGTTAACAGCCGCCTGAAGATCTTTACTTAAAATAATTCTGATTTTAGGCAGTTCTTCAAAAAAATCATCGATAATAAACGCGGCGACCGCTCTGCATCCTCCATGGCCGCAGTTTAAAACTCCAAGGCGCGCTGAAAAAGCAAGGCTTTTTTCAACTTCGCCCTTTAATGACAAAGCCAGATTATTTACTTTTTCCTGTATAATATCACGCAGATTTTCCCCGTCTGTATCAAAATTTTCAAGAAAACCCGGAAAAAGTATCTCCTCCAGGCAGCGGACTATATTTTCAATGCTTTCCCTTCCGGGAAGATTTGCGGAGCCTGAGTGGTTTACCATGCCATGAGAATCATAATTTTCCAAAAGCGCGCTGATGCTTTTATCCAGTCTGTTCATAATTATTTTATTTTTCCACCCGTTTCCGCCGTCGGAGCTTTTTTTGCTGTGTCAACTAACGTTGAAAGATCATTGCCGCCTTTAAAGCGCAGAACATTTACCATAAAGATATTCAGCTTATTAACAATATTCGGCGGCAAAAGATTGCCGTCAACTTCCACCGAAAGAATCGGGTAGTTGCGCTCGCGCGCCCATGGAGTGAATAAGCCTTCAATCACGCGCCCGATTAGGCAGGCAAACGGGCTGATATTAACAATGCCGGAATATCCTTCATCCATCGCCGCAGCCGCTGAACCGGAGGAAACCGCGATTTCAGAATTGAGTTCCAGGTTAACAAAATGCTCCTGCGTGTACTTCATAATATGTCGCATATCGTGAGGCGTTTCGGGAATTAAGCCTGTCGGTTCCAGAATCGCGAGCGCTTTCTTTTCAATATGATGTTTCCACATTTTTTCTATTTGAATTTTTTTAAGGTCCTTCCACGGTTTGGAAAAAAGACGCTTTCCCGGTTTGCGTAGTTTTATTAATTTGTTAAGGGAGTATACGCGCATATAATCCAGATAGTGAATCCACTCGCTGATACCCGCGACCTTTACAACAATGCCGCGTTCGCTCATCAGTTCAATTAATTCGCCTACCGCGAAGTCATCGCGGCGTACATAAATTTCTCCGACAATCAGCACACGAGGGCAGTCTATAACTTTTCGTTTTAAAGGAATTTTTTTTACATCATCTGCGACATGTTTAAGTTCTTTCCATAATCCTTTTGGGTTATGTTCAACTGCGTTCATAACCCTGCGCCATGAATGTTCAAAAACCGCTTCCGCTTTTACAGGATCGGCAGCGGTAGCCAAAAGCGAACATTGAATATCTTTTAAATAGTCAGATAACACAAGCCCTATCCACATCTGCTTCGCGAAACTTGGGCCAAGCTCTGTGTAGGAATTATCCGCCGACAGGATAAATACCACCACATTTTCAAGACGCAAATCGCGGAAAAGGTTTTCATAGTAAATATAGTACTGGCCGGTGCGGCAAGGCCCAGTGGTAATCGGCACAAATAGAAGATAAAGTTCATCCTTGCGGTATTGAGTACTGAAGAAAAATTCAAGCGCGCTTCCAAGAACCAGATGACTTGGAACACATTCCTTCCCCGAAGCGTGAGCGCGTGCAATCTGAATTGTTTTGTTAGTCGCAACGGGAAGCGCTATGGCGTTAATGCCCTGGCTGCGCACCGCCGCTCCCATATACTCGGTGGAAATATTACCCATGTTGGAAAGAAGCACTTTTACCCGTTTGTTATTTCTGGCGGAAACTTTTTCGCCTGTTTTTTCATTATCTATGCGCAAATCGTACTCGCCCGAAGCAGTCTTCTCGCTGACAAAACGCCAGCCATTATCGTAACGTTCCGCTTCAAGTTCGTTCTTCTTCGCGCGGTAACCGTCGATAATGTCAAGGAACGCCTCAACGCGCGTATCCACTCCGGCATCTGCGGAATGAGAATCAAGTTCCAGCACGAGGAATGGTTTTTGTCCCATCATCCATTTCACGTAATGAAGAATAAATGAATCAGGCGCACATGAAAAATTGGAAATAAAAGTTAAATATATATTTTCTTCTTTTTTAAGAAGCCGCGCCGCTTTTAAATCCTGCTGGCCGTAGAACCAGTACATGTTAGCGAAAATTTTCTCGTTACGGAACGGCAGAATATCAAACGGAACGATTGAGTAGCCGCGTGTTGTAAACTTGCGCGGAATGCCCATGTTCGCTTCAGGTGTGAACGCGTTATAAGGACGGCCAAGGACTGTGATAACAGGACGGTCAGCCTTGCGCGCGTCTTCCAGCGCCCGGATACCCATCTTTTCCGCGGCTTTAAAATATTCCTTCTGCTTCGCCAGCGCTGTATCAAAAGCCGCTTTGGTTTCAGCTTCACTAATACCTAACCGCGATGTCATTTCACAGAACAGTTCAAGCACCTTTCCCTCGCCGAATTTAAAACTGACAACTAACGGCAGCCAGCGGTTTTTATCAATATCGGGAAACGCCTTTTCCATGTAATACGGAAGGGCTTGGGTAATCGGACAGAAGTTTGCGTGTACTTTTTCCTCATAACTTTCCATGTCGCGGAAGTGCGGTAACAGCACATAATCGGCTTTTTTGTCCAGACAGTCCTGTACAGCCCCATGAGCGATCTCCGCCGGAAAACAGTACTGCGCCTCCGCCCGCGCGACTCCGGCGTGAGCTACCTCAGTAGAAAGAAAAGTTTTAATTCCAAGTTCGTGGAAGAACCAGCTATAGAGAGGATAGAGTGTATGTACAGAAAAAGCTCTTGGGATACCGATTGTGTAGTTTCTGTTTTTTTGGAGGTGGGGAGTGGGAGGTGGGGAGTCGGGAATAGGGAGTGGGGAGTGGGGAGTGTTATTCGAAATATCAGAGACTGTCTCGGGAATAGAGTAATTAGTCGAACCACAATCCCGATTCCCTACTCCCGACTCCCGACTCCCCACAGGAGCGGCATACTCTTCAAACAGCATCTTCTGTCTTTTTTCTACATAATCAAACACAGGCACATCTTTAACATGTTTGCGCATATTTGTGTATTTGTTACAGCGGCCGCCGAACATGTACTTGTGATTGTTTACATTTAACACCTGTATCGGGCAGAGATTCTCACATGCCTGGCAGGCAAAGACGCGCTCATAGCCGATTTCACGGTTTATGATGTCATCTATTACAACATTCTGCTCCTCAAGAAGGCCGTCCGCGTGTTTACGCTTTGCAAGTAACGCTACTCCGAAACAGCCCATAAGTTCAGGCGAAGGAGGGACAAGTATCTCTTTGTTAAGAAGCATCGCGAAGGCGAGCGGAACCGCTGGATTTTTCGCCACCCCGCCCTGCAGAAAAATTTTACCGCCGATGGTGCGGTTGCCTACCACGCGGTTAAGGTAATTCGCTACAATAGAGCAGACAATCCCCGCTGTAATATTTTCCCTTCCCGCTCCCTGCTGCACCGCCTTGCGTATATCGCTGTTGATAAAAGCTGAGCAGTGTTCTCCGAATTTACACGGCGCGTTAGCGTCTAACGCTATCGGACCTATGTCCTTCGCGCTGTGGATTGAAAGATCACCTGAGGCGGATTCTTCCAGGAATGAACCAGTTCCCGCGGAGCAGGCTTCGTTCATAGCATAATCAATCGGCACTCCGTTTTTTAACAGAACATATTTTGCGTCCTGCCCGCCGATTTCAAAAATGGTTTCCACTTCTTTATCAAAATATGTTGTCCCGACAGAGTGCGCTATTATTTCATTGTATACGCCCGGAGTTTCCAGAAACACGCCCAATATCTCGCGGCTGGAGCCGGTAGTCGCGACAAGGCGAATATCAATTTTTTTATCGCCCGTATCGGCGATTATTTTTTCCTGAATGATCGTTAAACATTCTTTCAGGGCCTTCACAGGATCGCCGTGAGTGCGCCCGTAATGGCTCGCCGCGATTTCATCGGTTTCAATATCAACAAGACACGCTTTTGTTGTAGTGGAGCCTCCGTCAACGCCAAGAATATAACTTCGTTTGGCGCTGACCTTTCCGTCCGGTTTTTCAAAAAATTTTATTTTATCTTTCCAGTCACGTAACGCGCCTAATGTGCCGAAGCGGACATCATTAACCCTGAGCAATTTTTCAAAAGGCGGAAGGCTGCTTCCGGAATCAAGAGCCATCACCGCCGCGCCTAAAGCCTCGAACACGGGAGCGGTTTCTGGAATAATAAATTCAATGGCAGGAGCCTTTTTGCGGATAAAGCGGATAATGTGCCTGTTCAGCGTAATGCCTCCTGTGAGCGCTACCCTGCCGGATGTTACCTTCGCCCGTTTTAAAAAATCAATAACCTTTACAGCCATCACATCGGAAAGCGACAGTACAATATCATCCTTGGTTGCTTCACGCTTGTTGAGCCTGTGGGTGCAATCGCTCTTCATAAACACCGAACAGCGCGTAGAAAGCGAGTAAACCTTCGCGGTGTCAGGCACCTTGTCGATATCGTTAAGCGTCATATCCATCCGCGCAAGCTGCTGCTTGAGAAACTCGCCCGTACCGCTGGCGCACTTGTTACCTGAAAAACTGTTAATTATCTTGCCGTTTGAATCCAGTGAATAGACGATTAAATCCTCGCCGCCCATACTGACAACAGCGTCCGCCTTAATACCCAGGTTCCTCAGAGCCGCTTCTACACAGAGAGGTTCAAGGGTACCGGACACATCAAACATAAAACGGCCTTCGTTGCCTGTAACCAAAGCGGGAATGCCATCGCGAATTTTCCCTTCGGTAAAAAGTTTACGCACAGCCGCGCTAAAATCCCCTTCATGCGGCGTCGAAGCCGTCCATACCGCCTTTCCATCATCCAAAAGGACCATTTTCAAACTGGTTGAGCCAATATTAATGCCAAGTGTCTGCATAATTGTATGTTATCAAGGTTGAAGGGGAGGTTCAAG
>Ga0209755_10002593_pt1 | contig 24487 bp, 19 predicted proteins | sample TergutCo191P1_FD_187301 | JGI IMG/M metagenome (GOLD analysis project Ga0209755, IMG submission 187301) | Cornitermes sp. P1 segment gut microbial communities from Petit-Saut dam, French Guiana - Co191P1 (SPAdes) (version 2) | ecosystem: Host-associated > Arthropoda: Insects > Digestive system...
TCAATTCACCAAAACTTTGCATATTGTACAAGGTGTATTTTTCTACGCAAAAAAACTCTTCTGCTAATGATTTTTTCCACAATTTTTATCATTGTTTACTAAAAAGGGGATGTCTTGCTTTTTTTCTTAGCAAGACATCCCCCGCAAACTGACTTTTTATGAAAACACGATCTTTTCACTATTAAATATCCACCCGAGCACACCCGTACAAATTGCGGCAAAGGCTACATTAGACAACGCCGTGATAATCATATTGGTGGCATTTACCTCAAATGCAACGATGGATGAAAGACTCAGTGCACTGTTAAACACAGGTATCAGGTAGTAGAAGAATTCGGTTGGCACACCACCCAGGATGGTGCTGGCAAGCCCTGCGGCAAAAGCAATCAGCATGAGCGGCGTTGCATAAGCAGTGGCTTCCTTTACTGTTTTAGCATAAGCCGACAATACAGCAAGCAAGGACGTAAATACTAAAGTGGTCGATGCCGCAACCAAAAGTAACAACAATACGTCTCCAATGGTATAGAAGTTGGCCAGCTCACCAAAGGATATACCCATCATTGACGGCATAGAGACGGCCATACCAATAATGCTGCTTACAGCCCCCAACAGTGAAAATAGGGAGATGCCAAAAACCTTACCCAAAGCCATTGTTCTGCGGCTTGCAGGTGTTACCAACAATGCCCCCAAAGTACCGCGCTCTTTTTCCCCGGAAATGGACTCCGGCGCAATGGTCATCGCACCCTGGAAGATAAAAATAAGAAACATCATTGGCACAAGCATACCCAGCAGCACGGCAAACATATCTGCATCTGTGGCCAAATCATAAACACCGTCCGGTGCAACATCCGATGGTGCGTTTATACTAAATCTGTGGGTAAGTGCATGATGATACGCATTTAAAATTTCTGTAACAATATGCCGTACTTCATTGGAGGATGCGTTGGCTGTATTTGCCCAAATCTGTATGTTTGGTGCAAGTTCTGTGGCTGTTGTTGGGTCAAAAACGGCAACACGCTCGTCAAAGTTTTCCGGAAAAACCAACAATAACTCCGCATCTCTGTTTTCTATTTGCTGTCTTATTGCAACAGTCTCTGTATATGGGACATGTGTAATGTCAATGTTTAATTCCGGAATAGAAAGTAGCATTTCTGCGGATTGGGGTAGGTTTACAGCATGGACTTGGTAAACATGGTCTTCGTCCACGGCAAACGCATTGGCCATAAAGTTGCCCATCAGGGTGTACATAAGAAAAATAAGGAGACCAGGTAAGATTACCGCGCTAAAAAATAATCGCCTGTCGTTAATAATGCGTAGGCATTCTTTTTTCATTACTGCCAGGAAAGTCCTCATTACATGGTCTCCTTTGTGGTTTGATGGTAGATATCAAAGAATGTTTCTTCAAGGGTTTTTTCGCCGGCTAAGTTTGATACCGTATCACACGCCACCATCTTGCCTTGGATTATAATGCCAACACGGTCACACAGCCCTTCAAGTAAATGGAATATATGTGACGAGAGTATTATACTTTTGCCCTGAGCTTTAAGGTCTACCAAAAAGTCAGTCACAACTTTGGCGGTGATAACGTCCAGTCCGTTTGTAGGTTCGTCAAAAATAACGATATTGGGGTCATGTGCAATGGAAATAGCCAGGGATGTTTTTTGTTTCATCCCTTGTGACATGCTGCCAACTTTTACTTCAGCAAACTTGTTTATGCCAAAGGTTTCGAACAATTGTGTGCGTCGCTGCGCGATCAAATCCCTTGGCATATCATGAAGGTCTGCAAAAAAATTGAACAGATAATTGGGTGTAAAAAAGTCATCAAGCTTTAACTCATTGGTAAGAAAGCCAATGTTCCTGCGTACGGCACACGGGTTTTTTACGGCACTGACGCCATCTACAATGGCATCACCGGAGTCCGGATTAATAAGTGTTGCAATCATACGCATGGTGGTGGTTTTACCCGCGCCATTTGGACCTAAAAGACCAAAAACTTCGCCTTCGTATGACTTAAAACTTACATTGTCTACTGCGACAAAGGCAGGCTTGTTCAGCTTTTTTAACTGCTGTTGTTTTTTTGACAGCTTGAAGGTCTTTACCAAATTATTAACTGATAAAATTTCTTTCATTGTATTCATCCTTTGGATTGTCAACACTTACCGTTACAAAAAATAAGTGATCATTTTTTGATGTGTACTGGTGGCTCGGTGTTTCTTAGCGTGGTAAGCATGGCGTAATAACTATTTGTAAGATGCTTACCGGTACAAATGCCCCATGATAACCTTTTTAACGCATGATGTGGTTTTCGTGGAAGTATTCCGGCCATGGGGGTGGTGTGAAGCGGACAGTTTGCTGAGATTCCGCTGTCTGTTGTGGCATAACATCTCCATGAATAATGGACAATACCGTTTCCAGTGCATCCATGCCATCCATGTTGAAGATGTGCGGAATAAATCCAAATTCTTCAAGTGAACGTCCGTAAGCATCAATGGTATAACCCAGATCAATACGGAATAAGAGGCCTGTGTTGGGTAATGCTGCAAAAGTATATATCACACCGGTTACGCCGGCAGTCGGCTCACCAACAACGGTCGCGAAACCGGTTGCTGCTGAAAGGTTTGCTGCATTTTCAGATGCTGAGGCTGATCCGCCATCAACAAGCAGCCATATTTTACCGTCAAATGGTACACCTTCGTCTGTTGGCACGATAATTGTTTCACGGATGATGACATAATCCAGCAGTGCAAGGTCGTCCGGATTAAAATACTCAAATCCTCTTTCTGCCACAAATTCAGCGGCAGGGCGGATATCATACAGCATGCCGCCGCACAAGCTCATCGGATTGACAAAGAATGCTTCGGTTATTTCAGAGGCGATGAAAAATTCATAACTTGTAAAATGAGAAGATTCATTAACCAATGTGCCAAAAACAATGGCGGGGAAATATGTGGTAAATCCACCGCCATTACCGCGCAAGTCAATGATAAGGTGTTCAAAGTGTTGAATCTCTTCAAAGAATGGAAGCAATGTTTGATTGTCAAACTGCATATTCCCCAAGAAACTGGCAATATGAACATAAGCAATAACATCTTCTTCAATAATATAAGTGGTGATGTTGTCAGGGTCTTCAATTCCTAAAAATTCGCCAAGATCCGTGTCCATATCAAACAATGACGGGTCCATATCATAGAACCACAACACCGACGGTGTATTGTAGATATCATAATGCAACTGTTGAAAACGTAAACTTGCATCAATGAAAACTTCAATTTGTTCCAGTGTTACACCACTGCCTAAAACAAGATCAATATCCTCTTGTGAGAGTTCAATACCATGGTATCCAATGATTGCTGATTGCAAAAACATTTGCTGAGTGAGGATGATGTCCTGGATTGTAAAATGCCCAAGTCCACCCAGTTCCATTTGCATCAAGAACAACAGTGTGAATATATAATCTGCGGCAATATAGAGTGTATCGGTGGATTCCTCTTCCCAGCGCACCGGATCAAGAATCGACATTAATGATGGCAGTGATGTATTTTCATAAACGAAGTTTTTATAGATTGCAAAAAAATCTTCGGCACCAATGCCAAAACGTCGTTGTAAAATGTTTTGCGTCGGTGCAATTTCGAGGATTTTTGTAAACAAATAATCCAAATCATACAACACCAAATCTTGCGCTTCCGGTGTTAATGTTACCAAGCGTAATTCAACGCCGATCATTTCATAAAACATATTGAGGATTTCATCCGACTGGTTTGCGAGGATGGTTTGTTGCACAACAGGTTGTGTTTGTGTATTGTTTTGAGCAAGCACCATAACCGGACTTGCTGCGATCAGCAGTGCCATCATGAGTGCGATGGCATTCATTTTCAGTTGTTTCATTTTTTTGTCTCCTTTGTTGTGTGCAAAGCGGTTGTTATGAAACATTTTAATTGGTTTTCATACACATCGCTCTGCTTTAATGTCTGGTTTTTTAATGTATACAATACAGTTTGTAAAAAGCTTCCAAATCCTCCTTTCAAAAATATTTTTGGGCGCACGTATATATACTATAGGTTGGTATATATTAAAACAAGGACGTAAAACTTAAATTTCCAAGAAAAATATAAACTTTGTGTCTATATTATATGTTGGTGTGCGTTAAAACAAGGGCACAAATTTTCTAAGGTTTTTAACATATAACAAAAAGAAGCAAGATAATCCGCATGTCTTTTTCCAGTATTTATGCGGGTTCTGCTTCTTTGTTTTGATGTTTTGTTTTTTCGGTGACTTTTTTATTTTTCATAAAGAGTGATTTCTGATGTGAATAAAGGCAAAATCACATTGTCTTTGAAAAATTTAATTTTTGTTGTCGTTTTCAAGGACAACGGGTGCCAACAACATTTTATATATCTCTCTGGACTTTATTGCAATGGCATTGGCCTTTTTTACGGCACCCTTTTTTATATAATATGCTTCAAGGCGATCACAAAAACGTAATGCAGCTTGGTAATTGCTGTTGCCTAATAAAAAGGGGATGGTGATGTTTTCAATGTGGTTAGTTGATTCCGCGTTGTTTAATGTTAATAAATGTTGAAGCGATTCAAATGTGTGTTGCGCCGAGGGAATATTTTTAGCCAAAGATTGTCCCTTTTTTATCACATCCTTTAGTTCTGTAAAACGCTTCAGTCCCAAGAGACAATATGCTTTGCCTTCGATAGAGTTTAATAATTCGACGATAAAAACATCCTGCTTTCCACCATAAAGTATTTGTGATTCTTCAAAAAAAGGCAGGGCTGTTTCAAAATCTTTCATACCTTTGTAAACATGACCCATGTGATTCAGTGCGAGGGCAACGCCTTGTCGGTCATTAATTGCTTTTGCGCGTGATAAGACCAATTCAGCGAGACTTTTGGCTTTGTCATATTCCCCAATAGAAATATAACATGCGATGAGCATCGAATCGATGTATGCGCCAATGATATTGGTTCTGTCTTCCTGATGTTCGTATTTTGCGCGCTCAAGGTATGTCATGGCATGAAAAATACGGCCCAGTGCATAATATTTGGCACCGATATTTAATAAGAGTATGGGGGTGCTTGTTTTCGTCTCATCGCTCAGCGTTTCCAGTGCCAATAAACAATGTTGCAATGCTTTTGTGTTGTTCCAATGTGAATAGACCATTCCTGTGTTACGGTGAAAGAAATGACGTGCATTGATACTCATATCATCATAAGAAGCGGCCAATGCATCCAGTTTATGTTTTGCCTTTAATTTATTTTCAGGCTCGTAGATATCAATGCGCATCTCTATAAGTGTATATAATAGGGCTAATTCTGATTCAAAGGGCAGATGAATTATCGAAGACATTTCGGGAATCATGGTTTTTGCTTCACTGAATCGTTGGGCATTGATGATGTCATTCCATACCCACATACGGTTTTTATACAGCATTAATTCATGTTCAAGCAGTGGCGCATGTTCAATACCCATTGCTTTTTTTATTGCATAGGTGGTTTCGGTATCGATGTCTGTTTCGCCGCGCTCGATTCTGCTCAGAGTCGCTACGCTGCGCCCGGTTTCATACGCAATATTTTCAAGTGATAAGCCCTTGGCTCTTCTAATGATTCTAAGTTTATCGCCCAATGATAATAACAAGATGTAGTCCTCTTCTTTCTTAATGTTTGTATGGGTTGTTTATGATTACATCACTTGTGTTTTTTCAAGTTCGGTTTTGATGTCACAAATTCTTTGTTTTGCCAAAGGATGCACGAGGTATGGATTAATCTCGCAAAGGGGCACCAGCACAAAAAGCCGTTCATGCATACGCGGATGGGGCAATACAATATCGTTGTGTGATGAAATTTCATCGCCAAAGAAAAGGATGTCAATGTCGATGATGCGCGGAGCGTTTATTGGTGCGGGTCTGGTTCTTCCCAGTTGCGCTTCAATTTTTAATATATACACCATCAGTTCTTTTGCGGTCATGGTGGTTGATACTTCTGCTGCACAATTTATATAGTCATCCTGCTTAATGTCCGAAATAGGGCTTGTGTCGTGGTAGGAGGACACCTTATTTACAATGACATCATCATAAGCAAGATGTTTCAGTGCCTCATCGAGGTTGGCTTTTTTATCGCCCAAATTAGAACCCAGTGATAAATATGCGGTGCTGCGCTTGCGTGTAATTTCAATGGAAACGGTTTTTAAATGCTGTTTAATCGGCGCCCATGGCTTTTCAATTTTAATGGACACGGATTGAACCAAGGTATAATTTAATAAGATATGTTTGGCAATGTGTTCTGCACAGGTTTCGAGCAGCAGATGTGTTTTTGAGCGCATCAAAACGGAAATGTCATCGCATATTTGCGCATAATTGACACTCTGATAAAGATCATCCGTTTGTCCTGCGATGCTTAGATCCAATAAAAGCATTGCGGATATAATAAATTTTTGTCCGACAATATTTTCCTCAGGCATAACGCCGTGGTTGGCAAATATTTCTAAATCTTCAATGATTATTTTATCCATCTCTATGCATGCCTCCTTTACCGTCAGTATCATTTATTTTTTTCGTACAATTTCATCCGTCATGGCAGCGGCACGTTTGTTTTCAAGGACATCATGGACGCGGATGAAATCACAGCCTTGTGTAATGCCAAGCACTGTGGTGGCAATGGTTGCTTCTAATCGTTCATCCACCGACAAGCCCAATGTTTTGCCGATAAAACTTTTACGGGATGCACCCAACATCACAGGATAGGGCAGTGCCGCAAATTGGTCTAAATTTTGCAAAACTTCGATATTGTGCTTGAGTCCTTTTGCAAAACCCACCCCCGGATCAATAATGATGTTTTCTGCCGGTACCCCTGCGGCGGTGAGCAGTTTGATGCCTTCATCAAGGTCGGCAATCACATCGGGGATAAAATGGTCATAATTATGGTTGTTGCGATTGTGCATGATGATGCAGATGGCATTGTGCGCGGCACATACCTTGGGCATGTCGGGATCTCGTTTAAAACAAAAAATATCATTGATAATGGATGCGCCATTTTGCAATGCATAGTTCGCCACATTGGCTTTGTATGTGTCTACGGCGATGGGTACGGTGAGCACTTGTGATAGTGCATGCAGCACCGGTGTAATGCGCTCCAGTTCGGTTTTTTCATCAACCGGTGTAAAGCCGGGACGTGATGATTCACCGCCGATCTCAATGATGTCGGCACCGTCGCTTTCCATTTTGATGGCACGTTGTACGGCATTGTCTACCGCATAAAATTGTCCGCCATCTGAAAAAGAATCCGGTGTGACATTCAAAATGCCCACAATAAACGTGCGGCTGCCGATATTAAAATTTTTACCATTTATATTCATTTGTTATTTTATGTCTCCATTTCAGGCTTTCAAAATCAAACAGCATCAGCCCGAGCGCGTGGCTACTTTTTAATCATCTTCTTAACAAATCCAGCGCTTCAGCACGCATTTTTTCATTTTCTTTGAGTTTGCCTCTAAGCGCGGTGGTGACAGTAACAGCGCCGATCTTTTTTATGCCGCGCATACTCATGCACATATGTTCCGCTTCGATGACCACGGCAACACCCAGTGCCTGCGCTTCATTCATTAAAAATTCGGCAATTTGTCCACCCATTTTTTCTTGAAGCTGTAAACGCCGTGCGTACATTTCCACAATACGTGCCAATTTTGAAAGTCCCAATAATTTTGATTTTGACGGCACATAACAAATATGTGCCACACCGAAGAACGGCATCATGTGGTGTTCGCACATCGAATGGAACGTGATGTCTTTTACGACCACCATCTCTTCACAGAAATCTTCATCGAAATATTTTAACACTTCTTGGGGTGTGGTATCGTTGCCGGACAAGAGTTCTGTGTACATCTTGGCAACACGTTTGGGTGTCTCAATCAGTCCGTCACGATTTGGGTCTTCACCCAGTGCGACGAGTAAATCTTTAATCGCCTTTTCTGCTGCGTTTATATTAATCAAAGTTTTGCTCCTTTAATGCTTAAAAATAAATCCATAGATTTAATATATCCCAAATGCTCTTGTTTCGCAAGTGGCGATGAAAACACGTCCTAAATATTTAAAAACCCACCCATCAGCGGTATCCACAACGCCAGCAATATAACAATGATTATTTGCAAAAACAATGTCGATTTTGCCATGTCGGTCATCTTATAATAACCTTTTGAATACGTCACAAGCTGTACGGTATCCAGTGGAAAGAGGTAACAATTTCCGGCACAGACCGCCAATACAAAAATCACATAGGGTAGTGGAATCCCGCCGGCGAACGCAATAGACATAAGCGGCACGGCAAGTACCGTGATCAGTGCGGGTGCCGATGTGATGAATACGGTTCCTGTAAAAGCGATGATGGCCGTCATAAACACCACAAGATGTACATTTTCGGGGATGAATAATTGATGCACCATCTCTGCCAGCCAAAGACTGACACCATGATCAACCAATAGTGCCGCAATGGATAAAATCGCACCACTGATAAAAATGACATTCATATTAATACTTTTAACAAATGTATTGATGGGCAAAATATGCTTGCCGGGCAACAACAATGCCACACAGCCCATTAATGCCACGGTAAAAATTTCGATGGAGGGTATCCATGTTGATGCAATCCATAAGATAAGCATGATTGCCAATATTCCGGCGACATACACTTCGCGCCACTCAAGATTTCCATCACGCTTCACTTGCATGGCGATGTCCTCTTTAAATTTAAGGATCATTGATTCATCAATATGCACCGGTTTATAAACACGCACCATGATCCACCATGCGATGGGGATGAGTATCACCACCATTGGCACACCCAAAGCCATCCACTGTACAAAGCCAATGGTTATTCCTGTGTGCTGTTCAAGCAAACTAAGTGCCAATAAGTTAAGAGATGATGATGCCGGGGTTGCAATGCCGCCAATCATGGTGGCGACCGGAATCGCAATCATAAACAAACGTCCAATGGATTTTCGCTGGGCTTCATTGTCAATAGATTCCACAAGTTCTAAGGCAAGGATCATCATGATGGCACAGGCCGGAACGTTTGACATAAAAAATGAAGTGATTGCGGTAACACACATCATTGCAAAAAGTATATGTGTAATTTTATTTTTTGTGTTTTTTAAGATCATGAATAAAATACGTTTGGTAATCGGCACCGACGAAATTGCAGCGGCGATGCCAAAGGATGAGATGATAAAGAAGATGACCGGATGGCTGAATCCGACAAATGCGCCGCTGATGCGTTCTGTGATTCCCAAAATCGGCATAAGGCCAATGGTCAGTAGGCAGCTTGTAATCAGTGGTATGGCTTCGGTGATAAGCAGGATTAAAAAAAACAAAGTAAGCCAAATTGTTCTGCTGCCCATGGGTGAAAGTCCGTGAAAGGCAGGTGCTGTAAGCCCCAACAGCAAAAAAAGGACTGCGAGACACAGTCCGGTAATTTTAATGAGTCCGATTTGTTTTAACACTGCATAACCTTTTGTCTGATTTCGCCCGCCATATATAATGAACCCAGTGCCATGATGGTACTGTCGTTATTTGCTTCAGCGAACGCCATATCTACCGCTTCAGGAATGGATGCACATGCCGATACTGGTACTGCGCACCGGTTTTTAATCGCTGATGCCAATTCATCTGCGGGCAATGCCCGCTGATTTTCAGGCATGACGGTGATGAATTTTGCAGCGTGGGGTGACATAAGGTCAATCATGTCTGTGTAATTTTTGTCCGCCATAACACCAAAAATAATGATTGCTTTTTGTGAGGGCAGAAGGGATGCAAAGGTGCGCATGGCTTCTCGCACACCTTGCGGATTGTGTGCCACATCAATAATAAACACAGGATTTAATTTCATAACTTCAAAACGGCACGGCCATTTTGCTTTGAGTAAACCATTGGCGAGGGCTTCATGATGAATGTTCCAGTTTCGTGAAATGAGAACATTTACTGCAGCGATGGCAACGGCGGCATTGCGGAGTTGATGTTCACCCAACAGCGATATCGTAAAACGGTCTTCGTCAACAGAAAAAAATTGACCGTTTAATGACTGGGTTAGGGGTAAAATGGTTTCTTCATCTACAAACAGTGCATTAACATCTTCTTGAATGCATTTTTTTTCAATCACGGCGCGCACCGATGGTTTGCAAGGGTGCACCACAACATGGGTTCCTTTTTTAATGATGCCCGCCTTTTCAGCGGCAATCAGTTCCGTAGTATTGCCCAGTTGTTCCATATGGTCAAGACCAATGGCTGTAATGATGGCAACTTCCGGCGCATCAATGACATTGGTGGCATCCAGTCTGCCCCCCATTCCCACTTCAAGTACGACAATGTCACATGCTTGTTTTGCGAAGTACAAAAATGCCAATGCCGTAATGGTTTCAAATACGGTGGTGGGTTCTTCCATTTTTTGAATGTGTGTGTGCAGTGTGTTGATGTTTTCTATTAAATCTTTATCTGAAATCGGATGGTGGTTGATTTGTATACGTTCACCAAAGGTTGAAATAAACGGAGACGTGTACAAACCTGTTTTATAACCGGCTTGAACCAAAACCGATGACAATAGAGCTGCCGTGGAACCCTTCCCATTCGTGCCTGCAACATGTACATATTTTAATTTTTTATGAGGGTTATCCAATCGTTCAAGCAATTCGGTAATGCGTGAAAGATCTAGTTTTTCACCCATCCAAGTGGTTGAATATACAAAATCGAGTGCGTCTTGTATCGTTGTAAACATTGTACATCTCCTCTCTATGTATGCTTGCGGCATTGCGCAAGCCTGATAAAATACATTCGATAATACCATATTTCATTATTTTTGCAAGTATGAAACATTTACGGTGTAAATTTCTTTGATAAGACATGTGCAATTTGCGCTGCGGAAAACCCGGTTGCTTAGCCAAGCAGTGGTTTACCGCAACCTGCCGATGGATTTCGCCGCCATCAGCAGCATGGAATAAAATGTAATGGTTGCATCATTTATTCAAAATATTTGTTAAAGAAATCGACATCAATTTCCGGATACAAAACATGTTTGTGCATGATGGTTTTTACGCTTTTAATGGCTTCTTTTTTTATGTCAGGATCAATGGTGTATTTTGCTTTGCTCACCACACCTTTTTTAGTGATGTTTGGTTTTGTGTTGTTGAGAACGCCGGCCATAATTTTTGCGATTTTTTCCATGTCTTTCGGACCCATACCGAGTGTGGTGGTTGCCGGTGTACCCAGACGCAAGCCGGAGGTGTACCATGGGCCGTTCAAATCAAATGGAATGGTGTTTCTGTTTAATGTCATGCCGCATTCACGCAGTGCTTCTTCTGCTTGTCTTCCGGTGAGGCCAAGGGGAGAGACGTCTACCAAAATAATATGGTTGTCGGTGCCGCCGGTAAGGACACGCATGCCGTTTTCAATGAGATGTGCGGCAAGTGCTTGTGCGTTTTCTAAGATTTTTGCCGCATATTGTTTAAATGTTGGTTCATTGGCTTCTTGGAATGCAATGGCTTTTGCGGCCATGATGTGCGGCAACGGCCCACCCATGACATGGGGGCACGCTTTGTCCACTTGCTCTGCATACTCGGCTTTACACAGCACCATACCGCCGCGTGGTCCGCGGAGGGTTTTATGTGTCGTGGTGGTTACCACATCGGCATAGGGGATGGGGTTGTATTTGCCGGTCATTGCGCCGCCGGCAACCAGTCCGGAAAAGTGCGCCATATCCACCATCATCACTGCGCCGACTTCATCTGCATATTTTCTGAGCAGTTCGTAATCAACATTGCGTGTGTATGCACTAAAACCGATCAAAAAAACGAGTGGACGGATTTTGTGCAGTAAATCACGCAGATGGTCATAATTAAGCACGCCGGTTTCTTTGTCTACATCGTATGAATAACAATCAAACATCATTGCGGATGCATTGTGCCTGTATCCATGGGTGAGGTGACCGCCGGAAAATAAATTCATACCCAACAGACGTTGATTGCCCATATCATGGCGCAGTTCATCCCATTGTTCTTTTGATAAATTTAATAAATTGGTTTGTTCATATTTTTCCATTGCGGGTGCTTGAATTTTATGACGTAAAATTGCCCAAAATGCGACGAGGTTTGCGTCTGCACCGGAATGCGGCTGAACAAATGCATGGTCTGCACCGAAAAGTTTTTTTGCTTCTTCACAAGCAAGCGCTTCTATGTCGTCTACATTTTCACAGCCTGCGTAAAAACGATTGCCGGGATAACCCTCTGCATATTTATCGGTCAGCAAATTCCCCATGGCACTTTGTACATTCATGGAGCAAAAATTTTCACTCGCAATGAGTTTTAAATTGCTGCGCTGGTCGATGAGTTCTTTGATGATGGATTTGGCGATGGCGGGGTTCTTTTTTGCCACCATGTCAATGTTTGCGGTAAACGCAATCATTTCCGCATTAAAATCCTTGCCGCCGGCAAGATAATCTTTGAGTATTTCCATTTGTATCGCGTCCTTTTCTTAAAATAATCCGGTGATGATGCCTTGGGCATCCACATCTATTTTTTCACTGCTTGGTGTTTTGGGTAAACCCGGCATGGTCATGATGTCACCGATTAATGCCACGATGAAGCCGGCACCTGCTGAAACCTTGAGGCTCTTAACATTGATGGTGAAGCCCTCCGGTGCGCAAAGTGATTTTGGGTTTTCAGAAAAACTATATTGGGTTTTTGCCATACAGATGGGGAGCGTGCCAAAACCCATCTGGGTGAGCTGCTTGACTTGTTTTTTTGCTTCTGCGGTGAGCACAACTTTGCCGCCGCGATAAATACGCTTTACGATGGCATTTAACTTTTCTTCAATGCTTGCATGAATGTCATATGTGAAGGTAATTTCAGACGGTTTTTCGCATAAACGCACCACTTCTTTTGCCAAGGCTTCGCCGCCTTTTCCGCCTTGTCCCCAAACTTCGGAGCGTGCGACATTCACACCCAGTGTACGGCACTGATCTTCAATGAGTTTGAGTTCTTCTTCTGAATCGGTGGGGAACCGGTTGATTGCCACAACCGCAGGCAGGTTAAAGACTTGTGTAATATTTTCAACATGCCGCAATAAATTGGGCATGCCTTGTTCCAGTGCAATAAGATCCGGTGTGGTTAATGTGTCCTTTTTTGCGCCGCCATGATGTTTCAGTGCACGCACCGTTGCCACAATGACCACAGCATCCGGTTTGATGTTTGCCGCACGACATTTGATGTCAATGAATTTTTCTGCACCAAGGTCTGCGCCAAAACCGGCTTCGGTCACGGCATACTCGCCAAGCTTTAATGCCATTTTTGTTGCGGTAATGGAGTTGCAGCCATGTGCGATGTTTGCAAATGGACCGCCGTGGATAAACGCGGGCGTTCCTTCAAGTGTTTGTACAAGGTTGGGTTTGAGCGCATCTTTTAAGAGTGCCGCCATTGCACCATGTGCCTTTAAGTCAGCAGCCGTGACCGGTGTGTCATCGTAGGTGTAGGCAACAATCATGTTGCCGAGCTTGTTTTTCAAATCATTAATGTCTTTTGAAAGACACAGTACCGCCATGACTTCCGATGCTACTGTGATGTCAAAACCGTCTTCACGCGGCACACCATTGGTTTTACCGCCCAAACCATCCACAACAAAACGCAGTTGCCGATCGTTCATATCCAGAACGCGTTTCCACATGACTTTGCGGTTGTCGATGTCCAGTTCATTGCCTTGATGGATGTGGTTGTCCAAAAGTGCGGCCAAGAGGTTGTTTGCCGAAGTAATTGCATGGAAATCACCGGTAAAATGCAGGTTGATGTCTTCCATCGGAATCACCTGTGCATAACCGCCTCCGGCGGCACCGCCTTTAACGCCAAATACCGGGCCTAATGATGGCTCTCTTAGTGCCACAACGGATTTTTTGCCGATGATGCGCAGTCCATCGGCCAGCCCTACGGTGGTGGTGGTTTTACCTTCACCGGCCGGAGTGGGGTTGATGGCAGTGACCAATATCAGTTTGCCGTTTAGTTTGTCTTTGTGGTCGGTGAGGTAGCTGTAATTTATTTTTGCTTTTATATTGCCGTATTGTTCCAGATAAGATGGATCCAGACCCAATTGGTTTGCGATCTCGCCAATGTGCAGGGGTTTTGCCTCTTGGGCGATCTGAATGTCGCTTTTAAAACTCATGGTATACTCCGTTCTTTAGTCGTAGAAACTTTACTCTGCCGCGATTGCCGCCGCCAATGTATTTTGCATCAGCATTGCCCGGGTCATTGGGCCGACACCGCCTGGTACCGGTGTGATGTAGGATGCGACTTCACGGACGTGCTCATAATCCACATCGCCGGTGATGCCGCCGTGTTCGGTGGGGTTGATGCCCACATCAATGACCACCGCGCCTGGTTTTACCATATCCTTAGTAATGAGGTTGATTTTTCCGACGGCGCAGACAAGAATGTCTGCACGTTTGGTATGACCGGCGAGGTCATGTGTGTGGATGTGGCAAATGGTGACGGTTGCATTTTTGTGCAGCAACATCATGGCCATTGGTTTGCCGACAATGTTTGAATGCCCAACCACCACACAATCCTTTCCCTGCGGGTCAATGTCATACGCCTCAAGCAGTTCCATAACGCCGGCAGGTGTACAGGGTCGGAAGTTATAATTGCCGTTAAAGATGCGCCCGACATTCAACATATGAAAAGCATCGACATCTTTGTGTGGTGCAATGGCCTGAATAATCTTGTTTTGTGAATAACCGTCAGGCAAGGGGAGCTGAACAAGGATACCATGAATGTCATTGCGCTGATTGAGCTCATCAATGAGGCTTAAAAGGCGCTCTTCTCCGGCATTTTGACTCAGCGCAAATTCTTCGCTGCGGATGCCGCATGCAAGGCAGTCCTTTTTCTTGTTGTTGACATAAAAGCGTGATGCAGGATCTTCGCCCACGACAACAACGGCCAGTCCGGGACACAGTCCCAGTGTACTGACTTGTTCTTTTACATTTTTTAGGATTTTATTGGCAAGTTTTTTACCATCCAAAATCACAGCCATTTTCATGTCACCTCAAAGGGATTAATTGATGTTAATGGTAGTATAACAAGTGCATACTATTAACGCAACACATCACTTAGTGATAACATATAAAGAATAAATAAAAATGTTAAATTGTTTATAAAAATTCACAAAAACAAAAAAACAGCCGAACATCGCTCATTTAAATGGCGATGTTCGGCTGCAAACCATGTTTATTCTGCAGTTTTTGGTTTGATGCACATGAACACGACTGCGGCAAGTGCGGCACCCAGCAGCGGTGCTAAAATAAACAACCATACATCAGACAACGCACCGGTGCCTGCGAAAATGGCAGGTCCCAAACTGCGTGCCGGATTGACGGAAGTGCCGGTAAATGGAATGCCGACAACATGAACGAAGGTTAAGCTTAAACCAATCACAATGCCGCCAACACTTGCCTTTGTTTTATCGTGAACGATGCCCAGTACCACGATAACAAAGATAAAGGTTAAGATGACTTCAATTAAGAATGCGCCGGCAACGCCTAAGCCGCCGATGGCGTTTGAACCCAGTGCGCCCGAATGGTCATATAGGCCTGTAAGAGACAATAATAATTGTAATATGCCTGCGCCGGCAATAGCGCCCAATATTTGTGCAATGACATACGCACAAAAATCCTTGATGGTCATTTTTTTGCTCATCAGCAGTGACAGTGAAACTGCCGGATTGATATGGCATCCGGAAATATTGCCGATGACATAAGCCATTGCCACAATGGACAACCCGAATGATAAAGCAACGGCGAGATGTCCTCCGTTCGTTGCGACCCCTAAAAATATTGCGCTGCCACAACCCATGAATACCAGCACAAAAGTGCCGATAAATTCAGAGATGTATTTTTTTGCTTCCATGATGAAGCCCCCTTTATAATATTTTTTACATATAGAACTATACACAATTTGCCAATTATTACAAGGATAATTTAATAATTGATATGATAAATTCATGAAATTATGTTATAATGCCAGTTGCGATATTAGAAAAATATTTTTTCACATAGAGAGGGTTTTGTTAAATGGCAACAATGCTAGAACAAATCACAAATACAGGGATTGTTCCTGTCGTCAAACTCGACCATGCGAAGGATGCTGTCCCGCTTGCAAAGGCATTAATTGAAGGGGGACTTCCTTGTGCTGAGGTAACATTCCGTACTGCCGCTGCGGTTGAATCCATTCAGTTGATTACACAGGCGTATCCGGATATGCTGGTCGGTGCCGGTACGGTGCTAACGCTGGAGCAACTGGATAAAGCCATCGCCGCCGGTGCAAAATTTATTGTGTCTCCCGGATTAAACCCGGAAATCGTCATGTCTTGTATTGAAAAGCAAATTCCGGTGTATCCCGGTTGTGCCAATCCGTCAGACATTGAAATGGCCTTGTCCTTGGATCTTGAAACAGTGAAATTTTTCCCTGCTGAAAATGCAGGTGGCATTTCAATGATTAAAGCGCTTGCCGGTCCCTATGTGAATTTAACATTTATGCCTACCGGCGGCATCAATGCAAAAAACATTAACGATTATCTTTCATTTGATAAAGTCATTGCATGCGGTGGTTCATGGATGGTTGATCCAAAACTCATCGCAGACGGAAATTTTGATGAAATCACCAGATTAACTAAAGAAGCTGTGGGGACCATGCTTGGTTTTACACTGCATCATGTGGGTGTCAACGCCAATTCGGATGCCGATTGTCAAAACATCGCCAAAACGTTTGCAGCGCTGTTTAATCTTGAATATAAACCCGGAAATTCTTCGGTGTTTGCCGGTTCTATGCTTGAAGTGATGACACCGCTTCCCGGACGCGGCGAAAAAGGCCATATTGCGATTGCCACAAATTATATGAACAGAGCGATGTTTAATTTGAAAAACAAAGGCATTTCATTCTTAGATGAAACCGCCAAAACCGATGAAAAAGGAAACATTAAAGCCATTTATATGGATCTTGATTTTAACGGTTTTGCGGTACATTTGATTCAAAAATAACAACTTGTCAACGTGCATGATACATGAATATGATAAAATCAGGGTATTCCCTTGAATTAAAGAAAGGATTTGGATTATGGCGCAATCTGTATTCGACGCCGCCATGTATGCACAACTCGATGAATATATCGATGGACTGCATTCAAAACAAGGCGCACTCATCCCAACGCTGCACAAAGCGCAAGAGATTTTTGAATATCTCCCGATGGAGGTTCAAAATCATATTGCACAAAAGCTTGGCATTCCTGCATCAAAAGTGTATGGGGTGGTAACATTCTATGCCTACTTTACGATGACGAAGAAAGGCAAGTACAAAGTACAAGTATGCATGGGCACCGCATGTTTTGTGCGCGGCGCAGGCAAAGTACTGGATCAATTTGAAAAACAATTGGCATTAAAAGCAGGCACAACCAGCGAAGATGGTATGTGGTCTGTGGACGCACTGCGCTGTGTTGGCGCATGTGGTTTGGCAACCGTTGTGAATGTGAATGGTAAAGTATTCGGGCGCATCGATGATCATCATGTAAAAGGCATTATCGATGAGGTCTTAACGGAGGGTGAAAAGGCATGATCACAACACCAGTTAGACAAAAAATCCAGTCTCGTGCAGCGCTTGCCGAGCTGAAAGCAAGATTCCGCGATGCGGTGCTCATGCGTATTGTTTCTGATGAACCGGAACATCGCCGTGAAGTCAATGTTTGTGTGGGGGATCGTGGTTTGACCAATGGTGCACGTGACATCTTAAAACGCTTTTATGATGAAATAAATGCAGCAGGTCTTAAAGATCCGTCACTTGAAGATGTTTCTGTTATTGCCATCGACAGCATGGACAATGTTGCGGCTGAACCCATTGTTCAAATTGTTGAACCGGGCAAGGCACCGGTCTATTATAAAAATGTGACCCCAGCACTTGTGACCGAAATCATTCAATCACATTTAATCAACAGAACACCAGTCGCATCGGCGATGTTGGAGGTGTAGTATGAATTTAACGAGATTGCAAATTTTAATCTGCGGCGGTACCGGTTGTATCTCTTCCGGTTGTTTGGATGTTGAAACCGCACTTATTGAAAGCTTGGAAAAACACGGCATTCGTGATGAAGTAAAAATTCTCAAAGTGGGCTGCTTTGGTTTTTGTGAACAAGGCCCCATTGTCAAAGTATATCCGGACAACACTTTCTATGTACAAGTACATGGTAAAGATGTTGAAGAAATTGTTTCGGAACATTTAATTAAAGGCAAATTGGTCGAGCGTTTGTTGTTTAAAGACCCCGAAACCGGCGAACGTTATAAACATCATAAAGATATGCCTTTTTATGCCGACCAGTTGCGCGTATCACTGAAACATTGCGGCAGCGTGGATCCTGAAAACATCGAAGATTATTTTGCTGTTGAAGGTTATGACATGTTGGCAAAAGCACTCACAGAAATGACACAGCAAGAAGTCATTGATGTCATTAAAGCATCCGGCCTTCGCGGTCGTGGTGGTGCCGGTTTCCCAACCGGTCAAAAATGGCAATTTGCTTATGACAACAAAGCTGAAAAAAAATACGTCATTTGTAATGCCGATGAAGGTGACCCCGGTGCATTTATGGATCGTTCCATCATGGAAGGTGATCCGCATTCGGTGATTGAAGCCATGGCCATCTGTGCGTATGCAATCGGTGCCGACGAAGGTTATGTATATATTCGTGCGGAATATCCGCTGGCAGTCAACAGATTGCAAATCGCCATTGATCAAGCACGTGAATACGGCATCTTGGGCACCAATATTTTTGGTACTGATTTTAGTTTTGACATTCACATTGATAAAGGCGCCGGTGCGTTTGTGTGCGGTGAAGAAACCGCGCTTATCAACTCAATCGAAGGACACCGCGGTGAGCCGCGCATTAAACCGCCATTCCCGGCGGCTGTTGGCTTGTGGCAAGTGCCAACCATCATCAACAATGTAGAAACATTGGCAAATATTCCGCAAATTATGCTCAAAGGTCCCGAATGGTTTAACACCATCGGTGCACCGGGCAATCCGGGTACAAAGGTATTTGCGCTCGCCGGCGCCATCAACAATGTTGGACTGGTTGAAGTGCCGATGGGCATTACCATCCATGATATTGTGTACAAAATCGGCGGCGGTATCCGCAACGGACGCAAGTTTAAAGCCGTACAAACCGGTGGTCCTTCCGGCGGATGTATCGGAGAAGAAGACATCCATACCCCCATCACGTTTGAAAACCTTTCTAAAGTTGGTTCCATGATGGGTTCCGGCGGTATGATCGTTATGGATGACTCTGATTGCATGGTCAATATTGCCAAATTCTATATGGAATTTACCGTTGAAGAATCTTGCGGCAAATGTACACCATGCCGCGTAGGCAACACGAGAATGTTTGAAATTCTCGAAAAAATCACCAAAGGCAACGGTACACCCAAAGACATTCAAGACCTTAAAGATTTGGGACAAACCATCAAAGCCGCATCCCTATGCGGTTTGGGCAACACAGCGCCGAATCCTGTGCTCTCTACCATTGACCGTTTCTTGGCGGAATATGAAGCACATGTTATTGACAAAAAATGCCCGGCGGGTGCGTGTACCGATTTAATTCAATATAAAATTACGGATAAATGTATCGGCTGCGGATTGTGTGCGAAAGTGTGTCCCGTCAACTGCATTCATGCAGACGGTCCGGAATTAAAATCCGGTAAAAAAGCATACATTATTGATCAAGATGCATGCATTAAATGTGGCGCATGTTTGCCAAAATGCCCACCAAAAATAAGTGCAATTATAACCGAATAGGAGGGCGTTCGCATGAATATTACATTAAATAATGAAATCATTAGTGTTACATCAGACATGACCATTCTTGATGTTGCAAGAGCGAATGGGATCAACATCCCAACGCTCTGTCACTTGGATATGGCAAGCATTAAAATGGTCAACCAAGTGGGTACATGCCGTATTTGTATGGTTGAAGTGGCGGGACGCCCATCACTGATGCCTGCCTGTACGACGAAAGTATGGGACGGAATGGTGATTACAACCAACACCGCCAAAGCCATCAATGCTCGCCGTACCGTGCTTGAACTGTTTTTATCAAACCATCCGAAAGATTGTTTAAGCTGTGAGCGCAACAAACAATGCGAGCTTCAAACATTGGCTGCGGATTTAAATGTGCGTGAAGATCGTTTCAGCGGTAAGATGCTGAAATCGCAGCTGGACACCACCAGTGAATCCATCATACGCGATCCTGAAAAATGCGTGCTTTGCCGTCGTTGTGAAACCATGTGTAACGATGTGCAAACGGTGGGTGTTTATTCACCGGTCAACCGCTCCTTTGAATCCACCATGGGCACCGCGTTTGACAATTCACTGTTAGACACCGCATGTACCTTCTGCGGACAATGTGTGTCTGTGTGTCCGGTTGGTGCCTTGGTACAAAAAGGCAATGCGACCGATGTTTGGGACGCACTCAATGATCCGGATAAAATTGTCATTGTGCAAACGGCACCGGCAGTACGCGTGGCACTCGGTGAAGAATTTGGTATGCCTGTGGGCAGCCGTGTGACCGGTAAAATGGTTACAGCACTTAAACGCTTGGGCTTTGATCATGTATATGACACCAGTTTTGGTGCAGACCTTACGGTCATGGAAGAAGCCAAAGAGCTGATCGACCGAGTACAAAACAATGGCACATTGCCCATTTTGACGTCTTGTTGTCCGGCATGGGTAAAATTTATTGAACACCAATTCCCCGAACTCTTAGACATTCCATCCACATGTAAATCACCGATGGAGATGTTTGGTGCGATTGCAAGAACATATCTTGCAGACAAATTGGGCTTGGATCATAAAAAAATTGTGTCGGTTGCCGTCATGCCATGTTTGGCAAAAAAATACGAAGCAGCCCGCCCTGAACTGGGTCATCAAGAAAAACCGGACGTGGATTACGTCATCACCACACGCGAACTTGCAAGCATGTGCCGTGAAGCGGGCATCAACTTTACCGCATTGCCGGACAATGATTTTGATAAAATCATGGGTGAATCCACCGGTGCCGGTGTTGTGTTTGGCACCACCGGCGGCGTCATTGAAGCCGCATGCCGTGCTGCTGCGCATATTCTCGGCGGTGACACCCATCAAAAAGTCGACTTTGAAGAACTCAGGGGTTTTGATGGCATCCGTGAAGCTACGGTACAAGCGGGCCCGCAGGAACTGAAAATCGGCATCGCACATGGGCTTGGCAATGCACGTACATTGCTTGAAAACATACGTGATGGCAAATGCCAATACCATGCGATTGAAATTATGGCATGTCCCGGTGGCTGCGTTGGCGGCGGCGGACAGCCCTATGCCGGCCATGATTTTGACATTGTCGCAGAGCGCAGTAAGGCACTCCGCAGCGAAGATTCTTCTAAATCCAGACGCCGTTCGTTTGAAAACGAAGAAATTCAAATGCTCTATAAAGAATTTTTGGGCGAACCCGGCAGTCACAAAGCACATGAGTTGTTGCACACGAAGTTTACAAAGAGAGATAAAATGTAAAGATTTATTAATGCAAAATAATACTAGAGGGGTTTGCCAAACCGGTAAATCCCTTTTGTATTATTAAAAATATTTATGTATAATAAATGTTCAAAAAACATATATTTGGGGAACATTGCGTGGCGAAAACACCTGTTATGGTTGACAATTTAATGGAACCATTGACCATGAATCCATTTTTATAAGCGCTAACATTATGTGTTACAGCGTCCGTTAATTAAAGACCCAAAGACATTTTTTTCCCAATGAAAGGAATGCCGGATTTAAAAGATTGTTTGACACAAACCATCGTACAAAAATTGTACGATATGCTGTCATTTGTTGATGAATGCCTCGTGCGGGGGTATGCCCTCTCGCAACATAAATGTTGCTGGCCGGGCGGCCCTCGTTACACTCGCCAACTACGTTGGGGTATGTGGTTTGTGTTATGATAATTTTAAAGTATATGTAATTAAAAATTATTGACAGGATGTTGCAATCAATGAATTCAGAATTGTTTACGCACCCAATCATTAAAGGGGTTCATCATAAAAAGATGCTTCCAAAAGGCACAGCGCTGGTCTTAGAGGGCGGCGGTACGCGCGGGTTTTTCAGTGCCGGTGTGTTTGAAGCATTTATGCGTGAAGGGATTATGTTCCCGTATATTGTGAGTGTATCAGCGGGGAGTGCCAATGCCTTTTCTTATATATCCGGACAACAAGGACGAAGCCGGCTTATTATTGAAAAGTATGTGAATGATTCTCGGTATGTTAGTTGGCGCAATATAATAAGGTGCCGATCATTATTTGGTTATGATTTTATTTTTAACACCGTCCCCAAGAAGCATATATTTTGGGATCAAGATGTTTTTAACCACACAGATTTAGAATTTTTAATCGGAGCCATTGATTGCGTGACCGGTGAAACGGTTTGGTTTAATAAACGCGAATTATCGGAGGATTTTAAAGAAGCGATCGCATCATGCTCAGTGCCGTTGGTTGCAAGAATTGTGAACCATAAAGGCATGATGCTTCTGGACGGCGGCGTAAATGATCCCATTCCCATCGAAAAAAGCATTGCTGACGGCAACACATTTCATGTCATTGTCTTAACCCGCAATCACGGTTACACAGCGCAGCCGCTTAATCATATGTGGTTAATTGAGTTGTTCTACAAAAAATATCCAAACCTTGTTGCTGCGATAAAACACAGGCATGATGCGTATAACCGGCAAATTGCGTTGTGTGAAAAACTTGTAAAAGAACAAAAAGCCGTGATCATTCGCCCGCAACGTCCCGTTTCGGTTGGACGCGCCACGTCGGACTCTAAAAAACTATTGGCACTGCATGATGAGGGGTATTTTGAAGGAACAAAATCGATTGATCTGTTAATGCGCCATCATGAAAACAGCCTAAGGCATACGAAATAAGTGGCAACGCAGCGTAGCGAATGCAAGTTTACGCTGCGGAATTATTGGAAATTAAATTGGAATAAAAAAAGATGCTTTGATTGTAATGTAAGCATCTTTTTAAAATGATATTTTTATTTTAGCGTTACCACCGTCACGCCGGTTTCACCCTCGCCGTATTTTCCAAGCCGATATTCTTTGACATGGGGGTGTTTTTTTAGTCTTGCGTGGATGGCATTTCGTAAAACACCGGTACCTTTGCCGTGAATCAGTGTCACATTTGTCATGCTGGCAAGGAAGGCATCATCTAAATATTTTTCTGCCGCTGCGGTTGCTTCTTCCGGCAACATACCGCGCAAGTCTAATTCATGCGAGATGGTTAGGGATTTGGCGACTTTGCCGCTGCCTTTTTTATTGATGAACTTTTGCTCAGGTGTTGCTTCTTCTAATGATAAATCCGACACATGCACCTTGATTTTCATAATGCCTGCTTGAATGTGTACTTCACCGGTTGCATCCGGCGGTACTGACACGGTGCCGGTTTGATTCATTGAATGAATGAACACCGTATCGCCACGGCGCAAATTTTCCGGTATTTTTCTGAAGGGCTTTTCCTCTGCCGGACCAATACCTTCCGCAACTTGCGTCAGTGCGTCACGCATCATGGTTCGGGCCTGCTCCAGTTCTTTGTTTCCTGCATTTTGCAATTGTTTGCGCATTTGTGCGATGATTTTTTCGGCTTCTTGCTTTGCGTCGGAGACAGTCTGCATGGCTTCTTTTTTTGCCTGTGCGATGATTTTTTCTTTTTGTGTGCGTAATTTTTCTTCTTGATGAGACACTTCTTCGCGTAAAGCTTGCGCTTCGCGGCGATACCGTTCGGCATTTTCTTGTTCAACCAAAACCGTTTTTTTACTTGCCTCAAGGTCGGTAATCATGTCCTCGAACCGTATGTCTTTATGTGAAAGGATCTCTTTTGCATCACTGATGATGTCATCCGATAAACCCAATCGCTTTGAAATTGCAAAGGCATTGGATTTACCCGGAATGCCGATGAGCAGTCGATAGGTTGGGCGCAATGAGTTTACATCAAACTCACAACTGGCATTTTCAACACCCTTAGTGGATAATGCAAAAAGTTTCAATTCACTATAATGGGTGGTCACCACCGTGCGTGCGCCAATTTTTTGTAAATACTGTAAAATAGCGATGGCCAGTGCCGCGCCCTCAGTGGGATCGGTTCCCGCGCCCAGCTCGTCCAACAGCACCAAGGTGTTGTGGCTGAGTTCTTTCATGATTTGCACGATGTTGGTCATGTGTGATGAAAATGTGCTGAGACTTTGTTCAATGGATTGTTCATCGCCTATGTCCGCAAAGACATCATCAAACATCTCCAATTCTGAATTGTCAAATGCGGGAATATGCAAACCGGCTTGCCCCATAAATGTGAACAAGCCAATGGTTTTGAGTGTTACCGTTTTTCCGCCGGTTTTTGGGCCG
>Ga0209755_10002594_pt1 | contig 24481 bp, 24 predicted proteins | sample TergutCo191P1_FD_187301 | JGI IMG/M metagenome (GOLD analysis project Ga0209755, IMG submission 187301) | Cornitermes sp. P1 segment gut microbial communities from Petit-Saut dam, French Guiana - Co191P1 (SPAdes) (version 2) | ecosystem: Host-associated > Arthropoda: Insects > Digestive system...
GTTCTTCTACCAACTCCGCAAAAGCCTCCATCGCATACGATACGTCGCCTGTTTTCACTTTGAAAAACATTAAATCCCCTCCTCTAATACTGCCTTTGACACAGCTTCTAACTCATCATCGGTTATAAGCGTCACGCGCCCGTCTTCGTACTGGGCGTTTACCCATTCTAAGACCTTCAAAACAGCCGCGTCGCGCTTGCCGAATTTTTTACCATAAAACGCGCTCATCCAGTGCGCAATACCCGCCGAGCCCGATGTATTTGAAATGACAATCCGCCACGGGCGGTTAAGTATTTTTGTTGTGTCGAAAATATTATATATTTCTTCGTTTTTAAGCAGCCCGTCCGCGTGAATGCCCGCGCGGGTTACGTTAAAATTCTTCCCGACAAAAGGTGTCATCGGCGGGATTTGGTAGCCGATTTCCTTTTCGAAATACTCGGCCAGCTCCGTTATGACATGCGGCTCCATGCCGTCGAACGAGCCGCGGAGCTGCGCGTATTCGAAGACCATTGCCTCAAGCGGCGTGTTGCCCGTGCGTTCGCCTATTCCGAACAGCGACGCGTTCACAGCGCTTGCGCCGTACAGCCATGCGTAGGACGCGTTGTTGACTGCGCGGTAGAAGTCGTTGTGCCCGTGCCATTCGAGCAGTTCGTGCGGGACGTTTGCGTGGTGCGTCAGGTTGTAGACAACGCCCTGCACGCTGCGCGGCATGACCGTCCCCGGGAAGGTTACGCCGTAGCCCATTGTGTCGCAGGCGCGTATTTTTACCGGAACGCCGCTTTCTTCCGACAGTTTCATCAGTTCCTGAACGAACGGCACGACAAAGCCGTAGAAGTCCGCCTTTGTGATATCTTCAAGGTGGCAGCGCGGGCGCACTCCCGTCTCTATGCATTCGCGCACGACAGCGAGGTAATCTTCCATCACTTGGCGGCGCGTTTTTTTCATTTGCAGGAAAATGTGATAATCCGAGCAGCTGACGAGGATGCCTGTCTCTTTCAGCCCCATCTCCTTGACCATTTCGAAGTCCTTCTTAGACGCGCGAATCCAGCCGGTTATTTCCGGGAAATCGTAGCCAAGCTCCATGCACTTGTAGCAGGCGTCGCGGTCGCGCTTTGAGTACAGAAAAAACTCGCTTTGGCGGATAAGCCCCTTAGGCCCGCCCAGACGGTGCAGACATTTATAGATATGTTCTATTTGCTCTACTGTATACGGCTCGCGGGACTGCTGACCGTCGCGGAATGTTGTGTCAGTCAGCCAGATTTCGTTGGGCATTTGCACAGGCACACGGCGGTAGTTGAAAACAGTCTTAGGCACATCATCATAGGGAAACTGTTCGCGGAACAGATTGGGGTCTTCGCGGTCAAGCAGTCCGTCCCGCGATGCGCCGTGTTCCAAGAGATTTGTCTTATTGTTAAATGTATAGCTCAAGTTTATCATCCTCTCATACTCCGTTCATTGTATACCAATTTGACAGGCTAGGCAATGCTATGGTATGCTCACATGATTTTTTTAGGAGATGATATCTTGTCAAACACCAGACTGCCGCTGTTTTTCGCGGTTTCTACGTTTATGTGGTTTGCTGTGTACGCCTACATACCGTTTGTTGCGCCTTACGGTGAGGAAATGGGCGCGGATTTCCGTATGATTGGCATTATCGCAGGCGCGTACGGGCTGACGCAGATGCTGCTTCGCTTTCCCTTGGGAATCCTGTCTGACAGGCTGCGTATGCGGAAAAATTTTATCATACTTGGTCTGTTAATCTCGGCACTTAGCGGGTTCATCGTTTTCCTGATGCCTTCGCCGCTTACCTTGCTTGCTTCGCGCGGCTTGGCGGGGGTTGCCGTCTCTTCTTGGGTTATTTTCATGATACTTGGGCCAAGCTATTACCGCCGCGAGGAGACGACAAAGGCCGTCGGGTATTTGAACGGCACAACCGCGTTCGCGCGGGTCACATCATTTTTGCTCGGCGGAATAATAGCGGAACGCTTGGGTTTTTCGTATGTTTTCCTGTTAAGCGGAATCGCGGGGACTATTGGGCTGTTTCTCGCTTTTGGTATAGTAGAGAAAAAGCCGGAAGTGCAGGGAGAACCGCCGCGAGTACGCGATTTGCTTGGTGTCGCTAAAAATAAACAGCTGCTTTCCGCGGCGTTCCTAGGCGTGCTTTCGCAAATCATACCCTTTGCCACGACCTTCGGATTCGTCCCAATGACCGCAATCGAGCTTGGCGCAAGCAATATGCAGCTTAGTATGCTCGCGCTGATTGCGATTCTGCCCGGGATTTTTATTTCGCCGATGGCGGGAACGGTGTTTCCGCAAAAATTCGGTATAAAGAGTACGCTTGTTGTCGGTTTTCTTCTTGCGGGGCTTGGGAGTGTTGCCGTGCCGTTTTGTCAGTATCTTTGGCAGCTTTTTGCGGTACAGGTCGTCAGTTTCACAGGCTCTACCATTACCCTGACGCTGCTGATGGGACTGTGCATCCGCGATATTCCGAACGAGCAGCGCGGGACGGCTATGGGACTGTTTCAGGCGGTGTACGGCTTTGGGATGTTCCTTGGGCCTTTTGCCATGGGTTGGGTCAGCCACGGATTCGGACTTGTTACCGCGTTCATTTTCACGGGCGTTATTGGGCTGATTGGCGCGGTGGCCACGGTTGTCTACATTAATAAAGGACACCTAAGATTTTCGTAACACCTTGACGGCATCACCAGTTTTGTGTATCATGACTTAGATATTCATGCAGACGCCGGAGGGAGGGTAGTACAATGTCAGAAATTAAAGTAAAAGACAACGAAACTTTGGATAGTGCGCTTCGGCGGTTCAAGCGTAGTTGTGCTAAAGCGGGCATCATGGGGGAAGTTCGCAAGCGTGAGCATTATGACAAGCCTAGCGTACGGCGTAAGAAGAAGTCAGAAGCTGCTCGTAAGCGGAAGTATACGTAATCTGAATTTTTAACATCTGACAGGGCTGTTTCAGTTGATTGGTGACACTAACCAACTGAAACGGCCTCTTTTTTGTTGACACGCAAGCAAAAGCCGTGCTATACTTTTCCAATCTGGCCCGAGTGGCGGAATGGCAGACGCGGTGGACTCAAAATCCACTGATGGCAACATCGTGGGGGTTCAAGTCCCTTCTCGGGCAGTATAGACGGGGCCCTGCATATATTGGCAGGGTCTTTTTTACACGAAGGCGGGTGCAGATTTTGTCGGATATAATCGTAATGGAAGAAGCGCTGAAGCGCGTAGCTAACAATGAGAAACTATTCCACCGTTTGCTTGGGAAGTTTAACGGGAGGGAGCTGCAAGGTGAGATTACCGCTGCTGTAGACGGCGGGGATTATGAGGCTGCTGCGAAGGCGTGTCACACGCTGCGCGGGCTTGCTTCGAATCTTGCCATGCATCCGCTTGCGGAGAGTGTTATGGCGCTTGAGGGTAAACTGAAAGCGGGAGAGGCGCCTGCGGATATGCTTGCGGCGCTTGATAGCAGCATAGCAGCAGTAGAGCAAGAAATTAAAAACATAACGGACTAGCCACATATAGTAAGATTGGTTAAGGAAGCTTTTTAGCCTAAGGAGAGTGTTCGAATGCATAGTACCAGAAGCGCAACCCGGCGTGCAGACACATCATCAAGGCGCGACACCGAGCCGCGCAGTAAATTCGGAATAGGCGCGATGGACCACACGATTTATCTTGTAGTCGTCATATTAGTGCTGTTTGGGATTATGATGGTGTTTTCCTCATCTTACGTAGTGACCGGGCGAAGCGCGCTGCACGGCTTCGACAGCTTCTACTTCCTGCGGCGGCATATTCCGCTTGCCCTGTTGGGCTTCGTTGCTATGAATGTCATGGCTAATTTCAACTACCGCTTCTTAAAACGCTTCGCAATGCCCCTATACACAGCATCGCTTGGGCTGCTGCTGTTCACGGCGGTCTACAGCCTGGCAATCCACGGCGCAAGGCGTTGGATTATGATTTTCGGCATACAGTTCCAACCCTCCGAAGTTGCAAAGGTCGCACTTATCCTTGTCTTGGCGCGGGTTATTTCGCGGAACCGCGATATCTTGGTAAAGTGGCCGGGCTTTTTGTTCTGCTGCGCGATAGTCGGCGTATTAGCCGTATTTGTAGCTGTCGGAAACCTCAGTACGGCTATCATTATCGCAATCATAGGCGGCGGGATGATTTTCATGTCTAGCCCGCATGTGCTGCGTTTTATAGTTGCCGCGGTACTCGCTGTCGGCGGAATGCTTTCTTATCTTTACGTGATGGCTTTCCAGTCGCACTTGCTTCCCGAGGCGATGGGCGGGCAGTTCCGCGGCTCGCGCTTCATGGCGTGGATTAATCCTTTTGACGATATGCAGGGCTTCGGCTTCCAGATTGTGCAGTCGCTGTACGCGATTGCCTCCGGCGGGCTGTTCGGACTGGGCATAGGGCAAAGCAGGCAGAAGACCTTCCTGCCCGAGGTGCATAATGACGTTATTTTCTCCGTTATCTGCGAAGAACTGGGATTTGTAGGCGCAGCGATTGTGCTGCTGCTGTTCGGAATCCTCATCTGGCGCGGGCTTATGATTGCCATGAACGCGACGGATAGTTTCGGTGCGCTTGTGGCGGTCGGAATAGTGCTGATGATTGCGAGTCAGGTTATCATAAATGTAGCGGTTGTTACGAACAGTATCCCAAATACAGGGATTCCGATGCCGTTCATAAGCTACGGTGGTACGGCGCTTGTGGTTTGTATGGGGTGTATGGGGATATTGCTGAATATTTCGAGGCATTCGAAATTGGAGTAAAAAAGGTATTGACTCTGGAGTAGCTCTATGGTTTACACTGATGTTGTCGGCGCAGACAACATCTTTTTTTTACGGGATAGGGGGCGATAAATTTGCAAAAGGGGCTTTATTCGATTGGCAGACTGTCGAAAACCGCGAATGTGTCAATCGATACAATCCGCTACTACGGCGACATAGGCTTACTAAAACCCGCCTACATCTCAGACACCGGGTACCGCTACTATGCTGACGAGCAGGCGGCGGCATTAGCAAGAATCAAGGAACTGAAAAGCTTCGGTTTCTCGCTGAATGAGATTAAGGCAATGTCCCCGGGAAACAGCGAAGCTCTTATGAATTTCTATCAGAGCCGCTACTGGGAATTGCTTGGGGAGAGAGAAAAACTGCAAGAAGTAATCGACAAGTTATCCGAAAAAATCAAGCATCAACAGGAGGTGCGTAGTATGAAAAAGAGAATCTTACTGGTGGACGACGCAAACTTCATGCGGAATATCTGTGCGGAGTTCTTGACCAAGGGCGGCTACGAAATCGCCGGCGAAGCGGCGGACGGCATGGAGTGTCTGGAGAAATACAAGGAGCTGAAACCCGACTTAGTCCTACTCGACATCACAATGCCGGAGTATGACGGGCGGTGGGTACTTAGAAAGCTAAAGGAGTACGACGCGGACGCGAATGTCGTCATGCTGACCGCAATGGGCTTTCCGCAGGCTGTCGCTGATTGCCTAATGGCAGGGGCAAAGCATTTTATTGTGAAACCGTTTCAGGCCGATTTTATCTTGGAAGTGGTACGCGGGGTGTTTCAGGACGAGGAGAAACCGTTTGACAGAGGCGTGCTTGAGCGGATAGTCGAGCGGGTGCATTCGGCTTCTTTTGTTGATATGATGTCGCAGGATGAAATTAATGAGGTTTTGAGGATTGCGCGCAGGGATGCGTTGGAGGGTGGGTTGGATGAGGCTTTGTTGGAGGTTTTGAAAGGTTCCGGCGGGGATTTTTCGGTTAGTTTTGGGGGATTGGATGCGTTTGATGAAGTGCCTGCGCTCTTGCGGCAGATTCTTGAGGGGCAGGAGAGGATGGTGGGGTTGCTTGAGAGGTTGGTTGAGGGGGAGCAACCAGCAAAAAAATAAATTGATTTTTTCCCCTATTTTGTGTATAATAACAGCGTGACACTTGAATCAAGACAAATTAATGCTCAGTGTTTCGCCGCTGTGAGTGCGACTTGTATATTCTCAGTGTTTCGCCGCTGTGAGTGCGACTTGTATATTCTCAGTGTTTCGCCGCTGTAAGTGCGACTTGTAATGCTAGAGGGCGGTTGTATAACCGCTCTCTGTTTTTAAGTATCGGAGGACTTATGGACAAGCAATTGTATTTTTACGAAGTAAACGCAGATTACATATCTTACCTGCTTCAGTTTGATTCAAAAGTGCCTCGTGTAGACTATTCTTCTACAAGCAAGCACGATAAATTTTTGTGTGGAGTTGTTTTATCGGTAAATGGCTATGATTATTTCGCTCCAATTTCATCCTTTGCTGTTCCGCAACGCACAAATATGATTATCAGAAACGAAAAAAACAAAGGTATATCCAGTATTAGGTTTTCTTTTATGATTCCCGTGCCTAAGAGCGTTATCGCTGTGAAAAACTTCGACAATGAGCCCGCACCTGCTTATAGGCGTTTACTCGACATGGAGTTGCAGTTTTGCCGAAAAAATTCAAAAACAATTCATCGTGCCGCCAGGCATGTTTACACCACAGTTGTGGGAGGCAAAGACCCAATCATGCTAAAAAACTGCTGCAATTTCAAAACCCTCGAAACCGCCTGCGACGCCTACTCCCCCAACTCATAACCCCGCCGAACACTAGCAGCCATCCCCTCCCCCAACACCTTCCCCACCCCGCCCTGCTCAAACACCTCAACCCCGCGCGCAGTCAGCCCGCCGGGCGTACACACCTCCGCAAGCAGCCCTTGCACATCCCCTTCGTCAAGCACCTTCATTGCCGCCCCTATAAACCCCCTTGCCGCAATCCTCACCGCTTCGTCATACCCCACACCCGCAGCACCCTTCGCAAACGCGTCAAGCAAATAAAACACATACCCCGGCATACATCCGCATACCGCCACTATCTCTTTCAGCGTCCCCTCCTCTACCGGGTGCGCTTCGCCTGTTGCGCCGAATACGGCTGTGATTTTATCGAAGGCTTCCCGCGGGACGTTGCTTGTTTTTGATATTGCTGCCGTGCCGTGCCCTGTGGTCATTCCCATGCTGGGCATTGCGCAGATTACCGCTGTGTTTTCGCCTAGGTGGCTTCTTATGTAATTTGAGCTGATGCCTGCCATTATGCTAATTATTGTCGGCTTGGCTTCTTGTCTTTCGGCGCTGCGTGCGAGTTTTTCCAGCAAGGCTCTGCATTCTTGCGGGCGTACTGCAAGCAGCAGAATTTTTGCGTTTGCGTATGCTTCGCTTTCGCTTCCCGCGGCAGCGTAGCCTCTTTGCTTTGCTTGCCTTCTGCGTTCCGTGTTTATTTCGTAGACTAATATTTCTGATGGCTCAAACTGTCCGCTTTTTACCATGCCGTCAAGCATTGCCATCCCCATGTGCCCTGCACCTATTGCGCTGATTTCAAACATCGCTCGAAAACCTCCTTAACGGCTGAGAAAAGGATGACCCTTTTCGGTCATCCCTTCACAGTAGTGCGTCCCTTGTGTTATATTATGACATGAGTTCTATATATTCGTCAAATGAAGGAGACATTACCCATGCATTCACAACAGGAAATCGACTTCGCTTTGCGCGGCGCGGTTCAAATTTTTTCGGAAGAAGGTCTGTTAAAACGCCTGCAAAGCGGGAAGAAGCTGAAAATCAAGCTTGGGGCTGACCCAAGCAGACCCGACCTACATCTTGGCCATGCTGTCGTTCTTAGGCGGCTGAAAGCCTTGCAGGATATGGGGCATGAAATCATTTTCGTAATCGGCGATTTTACAGGGATGATTGGCGACCCGTCGGGCAAAAGCAAGACGCGCCCCAAGCTCACCATGGAAGAAACCCGCGCAAACGGGCAGTCTTACCTCGAACAAGTCGGCAAAATCCTTGACCCCGCTAAGGTTCGCATCACCTACAACTCCGAGTGGCTAAACGCCATGAACTTTGCCGATGTGATTAACCTTGCAAGCAAGTACACACTTGCGCGTACTCTTGAACGCGATGATTTTACCAAGCGCTACAAGGAGAATCAGCCGATTAGCCTGCACGAGCTGCTTTATCCGTTGGTTCAGGGGTATGACTCGGTGGCGCTTGAAGCGGATGTAGAGGTCGGCGGTACTGACCAGACCTTTAACCTGCTTGTCGGGCGCGAGTTGCAGCGCGACTACGGGCAGACTCCGCAGGAGGTCATTACTTTTCCGCTGCTTGTGGGGCTAGACGGCAAGGAGAAAATGAGCAAATCGCTCGACAACTACATCGGCATAGACGAGCCTGCGGCTGTCATGTACGAGAAAGCCATGCGTGTGCCCGATTCCTGCCTGCTTGAATATTTCATCCTGACCACGGATATAGCGGAGGACGAGGCGCGGGCGCTTGTCGAAAAAGATGTCGTGGAGGCGCATAGGGTGTACGGTCGTGAGATTGTCAAAATGTACCACGGCGAGGCGGCTGTTAACGATGCTGCCGCGCGGTACAACACCGTAGCGGCGGGGGCTATACCCGATGCCATGGATACCGCGGAAATCACTCCTTCGGACGACGGCACGGTGGGGGTTTGCGACCTTGTGCGCCTGTGCGGGCTTGCTCCTTCAAATTCCGAGGCGCGGCGCCTTGTGCAGGGTAAGGGCATCAAAATCGACAACGTCGTCGTTTCCGACCCACAGGCGCGGATTCCTTGCGCGGACGGCATGGTCGTGTCCAGAGGAAAAAATAAATTCGTAAGGGTTGGGCTGTCAGTTGGTTAGCCACACTAACCAGCTGAGCTTCGCGCGGCATGAAATTTTAGGTGTCCCTTTCAGCGGATTGACCCCCGAAACCGCCTTGGAGGCGCTTATGGGGTTTTTGCAGACCGAGCGGAACCACCTGATTGTCACGCCCAACCCCGAGATGGTTATGCTTGCGCAGGCTAACGCGGGGTTCATGCGCATCTTACAAAATGCCGACCTTGTTTTGGCGGACGGCATCGGCATTATACTTGCGGCGCGGTGGCGCGGGCTGCCGATTTCCGTCCGCGTTACCGGCTGCGATACCGCGCTCGAACTCCTAAAGACTGCCGCGCTTGAGGAACGGACATGCTACCTGCTTGGCGCGGCGCCCGGGGTTGCCGAGCAGGCACGGCAGAATTTGCAGCAGCAGGGCATACGCGTCATTGGCGCCCACGACGGCTTCTTCTCGGACGATAGTGAAATCCTTGAAGAAATCCGCGGGCTTGCGCCGGATATCCTGATAGTCGGCATGGGAATGCCCCGTCAGGAGGAATGGGCGGCGCGGCACCTTGACACGCTGCCCTGCAAAATCACCCTATGCCTGGGCGGGAGCATTGACATTTATGCAGGCAACGTGCGCCGTGCGCCTGCCTTCCTGCGCCGCATCGGGCTAGAGTGGTTTTACCGCCTTGTCACGAACCCAAGTAGGGCTATGCGTATGCTCAGTTTGCCAAAATTCGCGCTGACCGTTCTAATAAAACGAAAATAAGTATAATTTCCGTAGAAATTTTGTTAACTTACGCCAATAGCATTTTCGGTACTCCTTCGTGTATTATTGCACTAGGCTTCTTGCATAACTTCTGAATACGCGCGAAAATGCGCTAAGATTCAAAGCGCAATTTCGCGCTCGGATGTAGTTATGCAAGAAGCTCACTGAAGGGAATGATTATCGATGGCTGGGTTGAAGCTGCATAAAGTTACTAAACGCTGCACCACCGGGCTTGCTACTGTGTCGGATTTTAGCATTGACATAGAAGACAGGGAGTTTACCGTATTCGCGGGGCCTTCCGGCTGCGGCAAGTCTACTATCCTTCGCATGATAGCCGGGCTTGAAGATATTTCCGAAGGCGAACTATACATAGATGACAAACTGATGAACGGGCTTACACCAAAGGAGCGGGACATCGCGATGGTCTTCCAAAGCTGTGCGATTTACCCCGACTGCTCGGTGTATGAAAATCTATCGCACGGGCTGAAACTGCGCAAAGTGCCCACGGAAGAAATCGAAAAGCGCATAAGCGAGGCCGCGGGTCTGCTGTCGCTTGCGGAACTTCTCGACAGCAAGCCGAACGAGCTGACCGACTGCCAAAAGCAGCTAATCTCCCTAGGCCGCGCAATAGTCCGCGAACCCAAGGTCTTACTGATGGACGAACCGTTCTCCAACCTAAACCAGGAGCTTCGCGGGCAGATGCGCACAGAAATCGCAAAACTGCACAAGCATCTGCAAATCACATTCGTGTACGTAACAAACGACTCCGCCGAAGCCATGGCGCTCGGCACACGCATCGTCGTCATAAACGACGGAACAATCCAGCAAACAGGCTCGCCCGACGATTTGTACAATAATCCAAAAAATATGTTCGTAGCAAGCTTTATTGGCTCGCCGCACTTGAATAAATTCCAGAAATTTGATACAGTCTAAGAAAACGAGAAAAGGTTGGTAGACAATTATGCGTTTCTCATTCAAAGGAAAGAACATCAGCGTTTTTGACGAAGTAAAGGAGCAGGGCGAAAAGAAGCTTAGCCGTATCGCAAAGCTTGTGCCGGAAGATGCCGAGGTAAGTGTCGCGATTAGCAAAAACCACCACGAGTTCAAGGTAGAGGTAAGTATGCCGCTGCACAAACGTATTCTGCGTGCGGAGGTCGTTTCCACAGACGTAAACAACGCCTTTGACGATGTGGTGGATGTTCTGGAGCGGCAGGTCGTTAAATACCGCGGAAGGCTGCGCGAACGCTCGCGCCGTAACAAGGCAACCGCCGAAGAAGAAGTCTTCATGAACGTACAGCCGGAGCCTGTTGACGCAACCGAGTTCAAAATCCACAGGACAAAGCGCTTTGCGCTGAAACCTATGGAACCGCTTGACGCCGCTATGGAAATGGACTTGGTCGGGCACAGCTTTTTCGTGTTCCGCAACTCCGTCACCGACGAAGTAAACGTAATCTACAAACGGAACGACGGCGACTACGGTTTGATTGAACCTCAATAAATTTTATGATATGATTCCCCTTGTTGAAGACAGGGGGTTTTTTCTTGAATTTTATTTTGGCTACGACTAACGCTGGTAAGGCGAATGAGATAGAGGCAATGTTCGGCGCGGGTCATACGGTGCGGACTCTGTCGGACGTTGGGTACACCGACGAAATCATCGAGGACGGGGAGACATTCGCGGAGAACGCAATGCTTAAAGCGAGGGCTATAGAGCGCTTTCTGCCTAGCGGAAGCTATGATTATATTTTGGCGGACGACAGCGGTATAATGATAGATGCGCTTGGCGGCAAACCCGGTGTGCATACGAAGGATTGGCTGGGCACAGATGTTCCTTTTCAGGAAAAATGCCTACAGGCCTTAGAAATCCTCGCGGATGTCCCGCATGATGAACGGACGGCGCGTTTCGTCTGCGCGATTGCTTGCGTGGGCGGCGGCAAGGTTTACGAAGCGGAGGGCTTTCTCGAAGGGCATATCGGCCGCGAACCAAAAGGACGCGGCGGCTTCGGCTACGACCCCATCTTCATAGTACCGTCCGAAAACCGCGCCCTGGCCGAGCTTAGCCGTGACGAGAAAAACAAAATCAGCCACAGGTCAAAGGCAATCAGAAAAATAGCTGAATTAGTAGGGGTAAATATAAAATGAGTGCAAATATACTGGTAATCAGCGACACACACGGCAACACGGGAGCAATCAAAAATCTGCTCGATAACTACCAAGGCATGGTGGCGGCGGTGGTACATTTGGGCGACTACAGCCGCGACATGTCACGCTTCACCCGCGGTGCCGAAGGAGGCGAAGACATATATCACATAGTAAGCGGCAACACCGACCCGCTTGTCGAAGCCTATGACGAGCGCGTAATCGAGGTCGCGGGCAAGAAAATCTTCATAACACACGGGCACCGCTACGACGTAAAAACAAGCCTGCAAAGGCTGATATACAAAGCGCAGGAACTGCAAGTGGATGCCTGCCTGTTCGGCCACACGCATGACGCAACTACCTTCACGGAACAAGGCATAGTCTTCCTTAACCCGGGCAGCCCCACCTACCCCGCTCCGGAGCAAGACCGCGGCTACGGGCTGCTGCGCATCACCGAGGAAGGGACAATCACAGGCAAGCTGTTGTCCTACAGGGAGCCGTCATGGCCGGGCGTATAAGGCTGCTTGAAACCGATGCCGACTTGGAACTCATGTCAAAGGTTCTCGGTATAAAAAAGGCCGTGGCTGCGGTGATGGCAAACAGAGGCATACGCAGCAAAAACGCCGCAATAGCCTATCTGCGCCCGGATTTGGAAAAAGCAGGCGACGCGCTAACCATGAAGGACGCAAAAAAAGCCTTCGACCGCCTTGCCTCCGCGGTGCGCAAGAGAGAGCGCGTGATGATTTACGGCGACTACGACGCTGACGGGGTCATGTCCACGGCGATTCTGTATAAGGCGCTTAAAGCTTGCGGCGCAGATGTCTACTACTACATACCGCACCGCGAGGAAGAAGGCTACGGCCTGAACATAGAAGCCGTCCGCACAATCAAAGGCAACGAGCATGAGCTGCTAATCACCTGCGACAACGGAATAGCGGCACTTGCGGAAATCAGCGAAGCGAACGCGCTCGGCATGGACGTAGTTGTAATTGACCATCACGAGCCGGGCTTTGTGGAAAAAGAGGACGGACGGCAGGATGTACTGCCCGAGGCGCTTGCGGTGGTAGACCCAAAACAGAGCGCCTGCCCCTACCCCTTCAAGGAAATGTGCGCGGGCGGCTTGGCTTTCAAGCTGATGGAGGCATTCTACCGTTATGTCGGGCGTGATTTCGCGCCGCTGCATGACGAGCTGTTGGTTTTTGCCATGATTGCGACCGTTTGCGATATCGTTGACTTAAAAAGCGAGAACCGCAGCCTTGTGAAGCGCGGGCTTGACGTTTTTAACGCGAACAAGCGCGTAAACGCAGGTCTTGGTCAGTTGGTCGCGCTTCGCGGCTATATGGACAAGCCGATTGACACCTTCACGATAGGTTTTGTTATTGGGCCTTGCATAAACGCGACAGGACGCTTAGAAAGCGCGGAAATGTCCGTGCGGCTGCTGCTAAGTCAGAATCCCGCCGAGCAAGAATCACTGTCGCAGACCCTTAACAACCTGAACGAAGAACGCAAAACGCTCACAAAAAACTGCGCAGAACGCGCACTAGCAAGCCTAAAGGACGAAACCGATTCCGTACTCGTTCTGGTAGACGAGAAATGCCACGAGAGCATAGCGGGCATAGTAGCAGGCCGCATCAAGGAAACACTGCACCGCCCCGCGATTGTGCTGACACGAGCCGCGGACGCCGCGGGAACCCTGAAAGGCTCCGGGCGCTCGATTGAAGGATATAATTTATTCGAGGCGCTGTATGCCAACCGCGAGCTATTTCTGCGCTTCGGCGGCCACGCAATGGCGGCAGGGCTTACACTGCACGAAGACAACGCGGCGGAACTAAGGCGCCGCCTGAACGAAAGCTGCCGTCTAACAGCCGAGGACATGCAGGCACAAATCGACATAGACATGGAACTCCCCGCCGAGGAAATCACACTGGATTTGGCCGAACAACTGGCATGGCTCGCCCCGTTCGGCAAAGGCAACCACGAGCCGCTTTTCCTGACTAGCCGCCTGACCGTGACCTCGCTGCGCATGATTGATAACAAAAACACAATGATTTTCAACTTCGGCAGCCTAAAAGGCATAGCTTTTGGGCTAAACGAGGCCTTCACAGAAGACTTGCAAAAAGCCTTCGACGAGCCAAGCTACCGCCGCATAGCCTCCGGGCAAGTTTCCGGGCTTACCTTAGATGTTATCCACACAGTAGAAACCAACACCTACAACGGGCGCACCACCGCACAAATGCGCATTAAGCACCTAAAGATTGTTCCAAAACCTGAATATGCGCACGCTATGGAAGTTTTGGAACAATCCTAAATAAATAAAGGATGATGAAAAATGGACTTAAAAAGTTTGATTCGTGATGTGCCGGATTTCCCGGCAAAGGGCGTTATGTTCCGCGACATCACAACGCTCCTGAAAGACCCGGAAGGGCTAGTAGAGTCAATCGATGTGATTGCCGAAAAGCTAAAAGACATCGACTTCGACATGGTACTAGGCCCCGAGTCGCGCGGGTTCATCTTCGGTATGCCGCTTGCGTATAAGCTCAAAAAAGGCTTCATACCCGCACGCAAAAAAGGGAAACTACCCGCAGAAACCGCAAAAACAGCCTACGTGCTTGAATACGGCGAGGCTGTTATTGAGATACATAAAGATGCAGTTGTTCCGGGCAGCAAAATTGTTATTGTGGATGATTTGCTTGCAACCGGCGGTACGGCCAAGGCTGTGGCCGAGCTATTGACCGAGCTTGGGGCCGAGGTTGTCGGTATGGTGTTTTTGATTGAGTTGGTAGGGTTAGGCGGCCGCGGGATTTTGAAGCCGTTTAAGAATATTCATTCGGTGTTAGAGTACTAATCACCTCAACCGCCTCAACCAAACTCCCGCACTGCGCAAACAACCGCCCAAGCGTTCTCCTGTCCGGCGGCACCAAATCAGGCACCATAATCGGACGCATCCCCGCTGCATAAGCGGCAGCTATCCCATTTAGGGAGTCCTCCAGAACAATACAGTTCTCGGGCGGGACTCCCATTTTCTTTGCCGCCTTCAAAAAAATCTCGGGGTTAGGCTTGCCCTCCGTTACCTCGCTGCCCGTCATATGCCCGTCGAAGCGTTCAAGTATCCCTAGCTTCCCAAGCCTGTCTTCCATCCCGGGGCGCTCTGTCGAAGTTGCCACGCATTTTTTTATCCCGAGCGCGTCCAGACGGTCTAACATCTCTATCAGCCCCGGCTTCATCTCTACGCCGTGCTTGTTTATGTATTCGTCTACGTAGGCTTTCCGCTTCGCGCGTGCGGTTTTGAAATCGAAATCCTTGCCGTAGTGGGCGCACATTATCTTCTCGGCGGTTTTAATTTGCGTGCCAAGCAGCCGCGCAAAGATTTCGTCGTCTAGTTCCAGACCGTATTCTTTCAGCGCGTTCTGCCATCCTCTTTTTGAAATCGGCTCGGTATCTATCATCAAGCCGTCCATGTCGAATATCACTAACTCTACCTTGCACTCGTCCGATAAAACTGCGCGTACGGGGCTGCCGTTGCCGTTTTCAATTTTCAGCGGCAACGCCGAAAAGCCGTATGTTCCCTGCGGTACGTGGTTCAACTCCAGCCCTTCGATTATCGGAATGCCCTTGCCAAGCAGGATTTTGTGCGAAGGGAAGTCCTTGCTGTCCGACGGGTCTACGGACAGGCTGTCTACGCCCAATGTCCTGATTCCCGTTTCTGCCAAACACTCGGCGGCTTCGGGCAAAAGCGGCGCACCGCCTACCGAAAGCAGGATTATGTCGCCCTCGTTCAGTTCCAATGCCTCGACATCTTTTCGACAAATCCCCTGCCCCGGCGGCATGTGTACCACCCTCGCCCTGCCGTAAAAATGTTCAAGCGCGACCGTGTCACAGGACTCTCCGCCTTCCATGAAATGCAGCGGCATATCCGCATGGCTTCCCGTATGACCCGTCAGACTAATCCTTGTCAGGTTACACGGATTACCGTTTTTCAGTTGATAAATTTCCTCGAAACGAACTTTTTCCTGCTCCGTATACACGGGCATTTCGGGGGAAATTTTTGTAGAAATATCATAGATTCGCATGATTGATTCCTCTCTCCTCGTTTGATATATTATATCATACGGAGGTGTTTATGAAACGGGTTCTTTTGATACTTATAGTACTTGTGCTTTTTGTCCCTCTCGCCCTTGCCAGTTTCCGAGGGCTTATGCTAGTCGTGAACCCGGAGACTGCCGAAGTGCGCCCGCCGCCCGATAGAGTTGAAATTTACTTCTTCTTCGACAGTGCAGGCGATGATATCGAGTTCTTCCGCATTGTTTCGGAATACATAGATGAAGGAAACTCCTCGGCGCTTTTCACCGTTGATACATCCACACGAAGCGGGCGGCGTACTTTCCGCGAACTTAGCTACGAGCTGCTTCACATGAATTATCAGTACCTGCGCGTACCGCTTATGATTATGAACGGGTTGGTCTACCAAGGGTTTGACAGTATCCGTGAAAATTTTGAGGAAGCATACCTTACTGCGGTGTATGATTTCTTTGTGCGCGGGCATATATTTAACCCATGATTTCAATTTCCATAAGGAGGAAAAATAATATGAAATGGCACGAATCTTATGAAACAGGAAACGCAATGGTCGATAAAGACCACAAGGAGCTTTTCGGCTTGGTAAACGACTTAATCAACACATCCTTTTCCAACCAAAGCGCGAAGGCAGTAGACGCAATCGACTTTCTTAGCGGCTACGTACTCCGTCACTTTGCCAACGAGGAGCGGCTTATGGACGAGTCGGACTATCCCGATTCCGCCGTACATAAGAAGCAGCACAGCGATTTTGTTGCGGTTGTCACAGATTACCGTACAAGGCTTGAATCAGGCAAGAGCGACGACATCATGCTCGAAGTAAATAAAGCGGTCGTCGAGTGGCTGTCCGGGCACGTACTCGGCAGCGATAAGGCGCTCGCGGTTCATTACCGCGAAGTAAAGGGGATATAGGACAGAAATGAAACAGTTAAGCAGTAGTTTGAGCATGAAGGCGAAGTTTGCCGTCGTGCTGCTCTTAATGATTATCGCCATGATTACCGCCGTGGCGATTACTAGCGCCGTACGAATGCGCTTGATGATTGAAGACCAAGTAAACGGCTTGCTTCACGGAAATGCCACTATGGTGGTCAGTGTTTTTGATTCGATTCGCGGGTACAGCCGCGGTTTGGTACGTGCCGCTGTGCTTTCGCCGGATATCAGGGACGCGGTGCGCAGCGGGAATGCCGAGTATGCCGAAAAAGCCAACCGTACTTTATTTGCGCTGTACGAGGGCATGAACTTTGCCGATGGTACATACGATACATACGATAACATTCTGGTGTTCGATGCGGAACTTACGCTTGTTGCATATGCCGCGCCCAGTCATATCACAAGCGCCTTCGATATAAGCGAACTCTCCGAAAACATCCTAGCGGCGCAAAACGGTGAGACGATTATGTCGTCCGTAATCATTGACCCGCGCGGGTACATGCAGTTTTGGTATACGGCGCCGATTATGGACGGCGGCGCGTTTCTCGGGATGGCGGCCGTTGTTATCAACATACAGGCGCTCGAGTATTTTCTGCAGAGCGATATGGAAGGGCAATTTACATATTTCACTAACCTTGTGGACGACCAAGGGATTATTTTCTACTCAAGCCGCCCGTCTTATGTCGGCATGACCGCTTACGACTTGGGCGTCGTGCAGACCTTCGGCTATGTTCCTATGAACACGATGTTCTATCACGATTCATGGATTACGGGCGTTACCAAAATCGCATTCGTTACCACTGACGAGCGGCTCGGCTGGACTGTTATCAGCTTCTTCGACGCACATACAATGACGCCTGTTGGGCAGACGATTTTCATGTCGCTGCTTCCTGCCGTCGCGGCTATTTTGCTGATTTCCGTTCTGGTGCTTTGGATTGTTATCCGCGCTTTGAAACCGCTTGAACAGCTGGCAGACAGCGCCGCGCTTGTTGCGCAGGGCGACACCGCGGTAAACTTTGCCGTAAAACACGAAGACGAAATCGGACGCGTATCGATGGCGTTCATGTCGATAGTCGAGAACCTACGCAAGACGCAGGGCCACTTCCACCACGCGGTAAATGCGATTGGCGGAGGCGATGTCTTCTTCCACATGCAGGACGAAACCTTAGAAGGGGCGTTCAACGAAATCCTGTCGGACGTAAACTCCATCACAAGAACCTTGGCGGGATATCTGGACTTCATGACCGCGCCGATTGCGATAATCGACCGCAGCTACCGCGTGCAGTACACAAACAAGACCCTGCGTGACATAACACAAATCCGCGCGGCGGTAATCCGCGAGGGCAAACACGTAAACGAAGTCCTAAACATGGACATGACAACAAACCCCGCCGTACAGCGCTGCCTGACCGCAGGCGTACCGACTTCCCACGAACTGCAAATGCAGCTTAACGCCGAGCAACTATTCGACATCAGCCTGGACGCGATTCCGATAAAGGGAGAAGACGGCGCGGTAGTAGCGGTTTTCCTGCTGCTGACCGACTTGACAAAGCTAAAGCAGGCAAGCCGCATATCCGACAAAAGCAGCCAATACCGCGGCGAGCAAATGAAACGCCTGACGGACTCCATCACCAACGCATTCGCGCAGGGCAACCTGGCGATGCGCATTTCCCGCGCGGAGGGCTACGACGAAGATACCATGCCGATTGCGCTTGAATTCGATAACATGGGGCTGACACTTATTCACAGTATAGAGCGCGTAAAGAGCTATGTAGACGAGTTGCAGGCCACGCTGGGCGACATGTCGCGCAAGGACTTCACAGCCGCTATCGCCGGCGAATACGTAGGCGATTTCACAGCGATTAAGGATAGTGTAAACACGATTCTTTCCAATATGAACAGTTTCTTCAAGGAGATGCTAAGCTCCTCGAACCGAGTACGCTCCGGCGTAAACGAAATTTCCGCAGCAGCCCAAAACATGACCGACAGCTTCTCGCAGCAGTTGTCGCTTGTGACCGACATAAACGCAAACGTAGAGAACATAACAAGCGACATCAAGCAAAATCTGGGCAACACCCAAGAAGCCGCAAGGCTTTCCGGCACAGCAAAAGAGGACGCGGAAACAAGCAGCGCTCAAATGGCCGAAATGATGGAAGCAATGGAAGCCATCAGAAGCAGCTCAAACACCATAGCAAACATAATCAAGACAATCAACGACATCTCGTTCCAGACGAACCTACTTGCGCTAAACGCCTCGGTAGAAGCCGCAAGAGCGGGCGAACACGGAAAAGGTTTTGCCGTGGTTGCCGAAGAAGTAAGAAACCTGGCAACACGCTCCGCAGAAGCCGCAAAGGATTCTTCTGACATGATTAGCGAGGCTATAGAAAAAGTCGGTGAGGGTTCAAGGATTGCGGAAAGCACCTCTGCCGCGCTTGCGAAGATTGTTGAAGCTGTAGGTGATATCGACCGGGTGATTGCAACCGTCGCCGAGGCAAGTACCCGGCAGACGCGTACGATAGGTCGGATTGAGGATAGTGTGCAGGAGATTAGTAATATGACGAGTGATAATGTGGGGATAGTGAAGCAGAATGCGGCTACCGCGAGCGAGCTTGTTGGGCAGGCTGATGTTTTGCAGGGGATGATTGCTGAGTTTAGGTTGAGTTAGGGTTTTTTTTTGGGGGGGTGGTTATAACTAACCAACCACCCCCTCCTCCCCTTCCTCCTCAACCGCCGCAACAACACACTCAATAACCCTGCGCCGCTCCGTCTTACTAACCGTAACAACCAACCCACCATACCGAAACTCATCCCCAACCTCCGGTATCTTCCCAAGCATAGAAACAACCCATCCGCTAATCCGCACATTCTCGACCTCGTCATGCGGCAGCTCAAAATAATTAAAAAGCGCATGAGTATCAGCCGAGCAAAGCACCCTGTGCTTCATCTCGCCATTCTCCTCAAACGGGATAAAAGCCTCAATCACATCGTCACTCTCATCCCAAATCTCGCCCATCAACTCCTCGAGTATATCCTCCATCGTAATAAGCCCATCCACCCCGCCGTGTTCGTCCACTACGATTCCCATGTGGTTCTTCTCTTTTTGCAGCATGTTAAACAAAGCGCCGATGTCCATTTGCGCCGAAACGAAAATCGCGGGCGTAATGACACTTTCAAGCGAAACATCGTCGTGCATAGCGCACCTTAGGAAATCACGGGTATGTAGAATCCCTATGATATCGTCAATCGACTTATCGTAAACGGGGAAGCGCGAAAGCCCGGAGCTGATAAACAGCTGCGCGACCTCGTCCTTTGCCGCGTCCTTGCTTATCGCGATTATGTCCATCCGCGGCGTAAGCACGTTTTCGGTCTTCTGGTCGTAGAACTCGATTACGTTGCTAATCAGCTTCTTATCTTCCTCGTCTATTACCCCGCTGTGACTGGCTTCTTCCACTATTGAAAGCAGCTCGTCCTCCGTTATCCCGATTTCGTCCACCGCAGGCTTGAAAACACGCACCAGTACCGTCTTCCACCATACGAAGAACGAGTTCACAGGCGTAAGCACGACTATGACCGCATTAATAATAGGCGCGCAGAACATAGCGTACTGTTCCGGCGCGCCCTTGGCAAGGGTCTTAGGCGTAACTTCAACGAAAACAACAACGACTACAGTCAAAAAAACCGTCGAAAAAGTCGCCCCTATATCCCCGAATACTCTTACGAATATCAAGGTACATATAGCAGCGGCCGAAAGATTAGAGATATTGTTCCCCACAAGTACAGCGGAGAGCAAACGGTCAAAATCATCGTACAAATCGAGCGCAAGCTGCGCCCTTTTCGACCCCTTATCCGCAAGATTCTTCAATCGAATCTTATTAAGCGAAGAAAAAGCCGTTTCGGTCAAGCCAAAGAAGTATGACATCAGCAACAGAAAGAAAAGGAAAAGGTAGCTGATTATACTGCCTATGTCGGTTTCCATGAAAACTCCTTCAATTTATTAGATAATCACCAACTAAGAGCCCATCAAACGAATAAACGGGTTCTCAAACAAAAACTGCATACTCCATAACGTGTTCAGATTCTTTTCAAGCGCGATTTCGTTGCCCAAGACCGCAAGGCGCGCACCCTCTACATCAAAGCGGGTGGCAAGCCCTGTTTGGTAGTTAAGCTCCACCGTCTCAAGCCGCTCCTTCGCCCTCTGTAAATCTATTTCAAGAGATTCACTTGTATGCATCAGCATCGTTATATTGTTATACAGACTGCGGATTTCCGCCTCCATAGCACGCAGCGACTCTGTGCGCTCGCGCTCGGCCTGGGTAACGGCGCGCTCGCGGCTGCGGTGTTCGGCGCTGCCTATCGGAACGTCGCGGTCGTCCTGTGCGGAGCGTGCGCGGTTCAAGGTGTTGTCGCGCTGGCGTATGTTCGGCTGACGGTGCGCCACACGGCTTATGTGCCTGTTAAGGTCGGCAGGAAGCTCTATAATTTCCCGCTCGAAAGCCACGTAGAAATTTCCCGTCACAGGACGTTGCAGAATGCGGTTTAGATTCTGCCGCTCGGTTTCAAGCGAAACGGTTAAAGCCGCAAGATTGGTTTCACGCTGCTGCAATCCAAGCTGCGCCGCCCGCAAATCGCTCTCGCTGACAAGCCCCGCCCTGTGCCGCAGCTCCAGGTTATCCACTGTTACCTGCTCATGCGCAAGCGTAGCTTCAAGCAGCTCGATATCAAGCACCATATTATTTATTGCGGTAATGCTGTTCCGCATGGAAAATTCCGTTACTGCTCGTGTCATTTCCTGAATCGCACGCATGTTGCTGATTGAGGCGCTCAAATCGCCTATCTGCCGCTCTATCCGAATGACTTCGGCCTCGGCAGCCGTCCCGCTCCGCCGGAAATGCGCAGCAAGGTCGCGCAGCTGATACCTCATATCCACCATATCATCGATAGCATCGTCAAACTGGGTAATAGCAGGCAGGTTCCGAACCGCCCCGCGTACCGCTATGGCGTACAGAATCCTCTCGGGCTCCGCCTCTGCCGCACCCACGGAAACAGGCGCCAGCAAGCTAAAAACCAATAAAAACGCAAAAATCCTCTTGAACATTTTTTATCCTCCCTCATGCCGCTTCTTAGCTCTAATATCGTCACCATAAAACTTTAACATAATATAATGCCCGTGAAATCTGGACAAAATCCTGTCAGAATAATTGCTCTCGAACTCCAAAATCGACAAATTAGTAGAAATTACCGTAGGCTTCTTCGTAATAATCCGCTGATTAATAATATCAAACAAAGCGGCAGAAGTCACGACCGTACTAAACTCCGCCCCAAGGTCGTCCAGAATTAGTAAGTCCACATCAGTAACCGCGTCAATCGCATAGTCCGGCTCCTCCATCTCGTCACGGTTGAAGCGGTAATCTTCCACAAGCTTAAAAATCCGCGGCGCAGTCACATAAAGCACCGTATGACCGCGGTCAAGCAGAGCTTTTGCGATACAGTTACACAAGAATGTTTTGCCCAATCCTGTCGCTCCGTAAAACAGAAGATTTTGGAATGTTTGACCGAACTCGTCAACAAGTTTCTGCGCGGCCTTTTGAATAAGCTGCATGTTTTTGCGCGGCGATAATCCCTGCTGCGCGTTCACGGCTTCGCTGTAGTAACGCAGGTCAAAAGTTCCGAAATTTTCGTTATCAAGCAGCCCGCGTATGGTAGATAGGTCGTAGTATTTGTCAATAAGCCGCTGTTTCAGGCATCGGCAGCGCTCGCCGTCCGCAAACCCTGTATCACGGCAAAGCCCGCAGCGGTAGATATCGGTAAAATAATCCTTGGGCATACCGCTTCCGCTAAGCAGCCGCTCCTTTTCGCGTTTAAGCTCCGCGCTGCGCTTTCCCAAGTCCGCAAGCAATGCCTCGTTTGGTTTAAGCGGCGCGTCACCTATAACAATCTGCCTTGCGGCGCTAAGCCCCGCGCTCGACAGCTCGCCGTCTATTTCCCGCAGGCGCGGCAGACGCGCATACATCTCCTCGCGCCGCTTCCGCAGTGTAGCTGCGGCGCGGTCGCGGTCAGATTCATAGGCGCGCATTATTTCTTTGTATACTGTTTTGTAACTCACGTTTGACTATCCCTCAATGAACTTCAAAAGATATTCCTGCTGCTGCCGTTCCATTTGCTCATAATCATGCTCACGCGGCTTGAAGTTGGCAAAGCGGTTCCGCCGTTTTGGGGCGGCAGGTTTCAGCGCCGGATTGCGGTCGGCTTCCGCGGCTCGGCTTTCTGCCTTCTGCCAGTCGGCTTCCGCCGCCGCTACTTCTTCAAGTGATTTAATCCCGCGCTTGTGCCAATCGGCGACTATCTTGTCTATATATGTAAGCTTGGGTTTGCCAATCTGCACGGCGGTCTTGTCGCAGGCTTCCAAGACCAGAGCAAGCGGAACGCCCATCTCGTTCAGCCATTTGTTCATATACTTACGCTGTGTGGGTGACGGAAACGCCGAAGGATGACCAAGCGCACGCATAACCGCCCTGAAATCGCGGTCGAATGTCCTAGTATATTCCGTAGCAGCGTCCACAGTGTTGACTCCGCGCTCTGCCCAGTCGATGGCAGCTTTTTCCACGTAGCGCAAATCACGGTGCCCGCCGTCCGCACAATAGCTGAGCAAGTACAGTATAACATCAAGCGGCAAACGAAGCCACTCATAAAATCCAAAAAGCACATTCAAATCATGGTACGTAAGCATCTTACCCAAAGTCTGCTCACCATGGGCAAAGAGCCTTGCTATATCATTACTCTGCTGACGGTAGAATGACAGCTCCTCCACAGTATACTGCGGACGGGCAGATACGTTAAACAGCTGCAAAGCAGGCTCGGCCGCCCTAACAGGCGCTTCCGCAATCTGCGAAGGCAATGGAAGAAACTCAATAGACAGCCCTTCGCCCTCGCTTACCATACTGACAAGCCCCTGCGCTTCCCAATATTTCCACGCGTTAAGAACATCGGTTTCGAGAATATCAAAAGCCTCGCCGATTTCCTGCATGGAAAGCCCCGCTCCGCCCGACAGCGAATGACGAAGCCCATATATATAGATAAGCGCGTAGACGGGGGTGCAGTTCGACATATGCCTGTCGATGAATGCGAACGGCAGTGAAAGGGAACCTTCATAATTTACATGAAAAGTTATAGGGCGCAAGGCATCTTCCTCTTTTCTCAGCTGTAAACAACTTTTAACATTTAACAATTTCAGCACTTAGTCTACACCATAAACAGCCTCTTGAATAGGAAAATTTATGAACATATTTCCGTGGATATGTTGATAACTCTGTGGAAAACTAAAGCCTTATTCTATCAGTAGTCTGGGCAAGTCAAGCATTATTTATCCACAGGAAGGATGTGGCAAAGCTTGTCGAAGCCCACAAATACGGGCTTTGTTGAACAATTGTCGAACTTTAGCGCGGTTTGGAGTGTCGATTTTGACGAAAAAGCGAAGAAAGGGCGCCCCTGTGGAAATGTGGATAACATCGGTGGATAACTTGTTACGGAAGTATTAATAAGCGCCTGAAATCAAGCCTTCGCCCAGTACGTTAATGTCACCTGCGCCCATGGTGATTAGCAGGTCGCCGTCTCGGCAGTTATTTTTCAGCCAAAGGGCAGCAGCCTCGAAACTGTCGAAGAAATAGGCCTCTTTGCCGTGGTTGTTGATACCTTTTGTGAGCTGCTTGACCAGATAATTCGGGTCAGGGCCGGTTGCCACTTCGCGGGCAGCGTACACGGGGAGGATAAGTATGACATCGGCTTGTTCGAATGCGGCGGAAAACTCGTCAAGCAGGCTTTGGGTACGGCTGTACATGTGCGGTTGGAAAGCGCAGACTATGCGCTTGCTTGCGCCGTTTGCCGCGGCC
>Ga0209755_10002595_pt1 | contig 24473 bp, 19 predicted proteins | sample TergutCo191P1_FD_187301 | JGI IMG/M metagenome (GOLD analysis project Ga0209755, IMG submission 187301) | Cornitermes sp. P1 segment gut microbial communities from Petit-Saut dam, French Guiana - Co191P1 (SPAdes) (version 2) | ecosystem: Host-associated > Arthropoda: Insects > Digestive system...
GTAGTTCTAATACCCCAAACCCAAAGAGAGCCGTCCGTTCTAAGGCCCACTGTGCGAGATCCGGAGGCGGACACATATGCCCAGTTATTATCCGTCCCTACTCGAGTAGGCCTTGAAGTGTGACCTGCCGTTGTCCCAAGACCAGTTCGACCGTTCGCATTAAATCCCCATGCCCATAGCGAGCCGTCAGCCGCGATGGCCACAGTATGCCTGTCTCCCGCGGATACCTGCGGAAGCCGCCAGCTGCCGCTGCTGCCATTGTCATCCATGGGGCAGCCCGTAAAAGCCGCGGCAAAAGCCATGCCCAGCGCCGCAGCCAGCATTTTCTTAAGTTCCCTCTTCACGCGTTATCCTCCTTAGCGTTTCCGCCGCGCCGCCCATTTTTGAAGGCGGCGGCGGATGCTCCCAGTGCCTGGTCGTCACCCGCTCCACTAGGGTCAGGGCAACAGTTTCGTTTTTCAGGTCCATCTTTTTTTCGTAAACTATCCAGTCGATCATCGCCCTGCCGGTGTCCTCAAGGGCTCTGGGCACGTAGCCCACCACGTCATACACTAAAAGCTCGAGGTATGCCCTGGCCATGGGCAGCTCCAGCCCGGTAATTCTGTGGCGAACCCCTGCCGTCATGTCGCTGATGATCCGCGACCTTTTCCTTATGGCGGCCACGTCGAAATACTCGATAGTATACGGCGGCTCATCCTTTTCCGGCCTTTCCGGCTTCTCCGTTTGCTCGTATGAAAACCTTGCCGTCAGATCAAGGCCTGTTAAAATGCCGGCGGTGGGGTTTCTGTAATTTGGATATGCCATTCGCCCCTCTTCGGAATCGCTCCCCCATGCCTTTTTATAGGAAAGCTCCCAGCCAGAGTGCATGAAGTCGCCGGCAAGCGAAACGGGCAGTGTCTCGTGGTTCAGGACGTCAGCGCGGGGAATGCTGAAAAGCCTGGCCCTGTTTGGGTTTTCCTGCCTAAAGTGAAGCGAGCCGTCCGATAGCATAAGCTGCCCGCCTATGGTGTTTGCCGCCTGCAGCTTTTCGATCCACTCAAAAATGGGGCGCGACTCGCCCATGTACAGCCCGACCGGCGCCAGCCCCTCGAACTCCCCCTCGAAGCCTTCCAGGAGGTCCCCGCCGGCCTTTTCCAAAAGAAACCTGAACGCCTTTTCCGGCTGGGAGTTTGGCCATTTGGCAAACATCCTGACGCTGTTTAGCTTGTTGCCGAACTCTCCCCCCTTCAGGGCCTGAGACCACCACACCCTGACGATCCCGGAATCGGGGTCAATCTGCGGCCTTGTGTCCCTTGGGTTATTGGGATCGTAAGGGCCGAAGGGGGGATACGCAGGGTTACTGGGATTTTCAAGATCGAAAGGATGCTCACGCTGATACCCCCCTATTTTATCTTCTTCTTCATCATCATCTCCTCCTTCAATGTCTCCACGCTCTCTTCTAATCCCGCCAAAATTGGGGTTTCCCAGGCCCGGCCATATCTCTATCCAGCCTTCGGTGTCTTTCTCGTTTACGGGCTGGCCGGATACAGACACCTCTATCTTGTAAACCTCCGTCCATCCGGGCGGGAACTGGAAATCGTATCTGTCGATGGTATCTGGAAAGCTCCTGTACCGGTAAATCTGGCTGCCGTTCAGCGGAATTCCGGGCACTCCGTTCCCTATGCCTATCATGGAGGGCTTGGTCTTGCCCACATACTCGTCCTCTAAAAACGGCAGCCTGTCCCTGTCGCGGTCAAAGGTTTCGGTGGGGTACTTGAAATTCAAAAGATACCGGTAGTCAATTCCCTCCATCGCCACTTTGTCCACGTCGTGGGTTATGCCGTCCACTATGTACTTGCCCAGGGGGTAGTCGCGGGGCTCCTCGTCGGGGGCGCCTTTGTGGCGCATGGACAGGGCCATGAGGCCGCCGTAAAGCAGAATGCTTTGCCTGCCGCGGATAAAGCTCAGCTTGACTTTTTCGAAGCTGAACCTTGCGTACTGCAGCGCGTCTGCCTTTTCCCTGGGGTTTGGGGCGGACAGCAGCATGGGCGGGTTTGGCGAGCCGTCTGGCTCCTTGCTCCCGTACAGGCTGTTCACGGAATTTGTCGTGGCTACTATTTCTATGCGCCGGTACATCCACAGGGACTCAAGGGCGAAGCCTATGCACACGTATGTGACGCTCTCCTCGACATGCATCGAGAAATACCCTGCAGGCGGCAGCGGCTCCTCGGTAAACGGAAACCGCCTGCCGGCTATCAAAAGGGCGTTTACGTACATGCTTTCCGTCCGGTACCACGGCTCGTCGCATGGGGGCCAGCCCGCAGCCTGCGGCTCATAGGCCGCAAAAAGCGGCAGGCGGTATGACGACCTGGAAAACGGCAGCAGGGGCCTTTTAAGGACTGCCGGGTTGTCGTCGATCGTGGCAAACACGTCTATGATCATGGCAGAGCAGGCCCCCCTGTCCTGAAGCACCTAAACCAGCCGGAAGACGGGGAGGAGGAAATCCCGCTCCCGCCGGGCGTCAAAGCCGCGCTGGAATTCCGCATCGAGGCGGCCACCGCCGCCCCTCCGTCCCTGATATTTCCCTCGCTCTCTCCGGGGTACGACCAGATGGCGCTGATTTGCCCGTTCCGCAGGGTAATTCCCTCCCCGCCGTTTCCGCCGCTGCCTATGGCGCCGGCTTCGCCGCCGGAAGAAACGCGCCCGTCGCTTTCATCGCTATCGAAGCTGCCCGCTTCCCCGGCGCCGGCGCCGCCATAGCCGGCTCCGCCGCCGCCGCCGCCTGAAACAGCGCCTGTCGATACCCGCGCCAATACCTTGCGTAAGTTTTGCCGCTGATGCTGGAGCGCGATGACAGCGCCGCCGCCGCCGCCGCCAGCGCCGCCCAATGCGCGGGCAATGGGGGCTTCGTTGTTCAGAAATCTCAAAAGGGTGTCGTACCCGGAGGCCCCGCCGCCGCCGCCGGTTGCGGCAGGGGGGCGCGAGGTGCGGCTATTAGTATGCGACCACCGGGTAATCCTATTGCCATTTTTGCCGTCGTTTCCATCCCTGCCAACAAATGCCTGAAAAAATACCGGCCGCAAGGTGCGGATTTTGCAGATAAGGGCTTGCCCCTTGGCTCCGGCGCCGCCCTTTCCGCCGCGGGCGGAAGAAGCCGACGCAGTGACCTCCCCGGCGCCGCCGCATCCCCCGCGCCCTCCGCAAAGCTCGAAAAGATAGTTTCCCGGCAATAACTCGTAGGTTTGCCACAGCATTTCCTGCTCGGGGCTTATTTCCCAGACCGGGGGCTCATTCCATGTGTCTGGAATTCGCTGGTCGTGCTCGAACATGGAGTTGAAGCTGTCCATGACGATTGCCCTGCTGCCGCATTCCAGATCGGGGTCGATAAAGACTATGGCCCTGTCGGCCTCGTTCGGCCATGGCCGGTACCAGCCGTGCAGTATGGGGTGCCATTCCGGCCGCACGTTGTCCGCGTAAAAAGCCCCTGCGGCATTCACGTATACCCATCGCGTCTCGTTTGTCTTAAAAGACGCCGCATGCGCTTCGGGCGGCAGGGGGTAGTCGACCGGCCCATTTGAAACATGGTTCATGGACTTGGCGGGATCCGCAAAAATCGTGACCTCTGCGGAGCCCTCCTCTATCCCTATGCCTGCGCTGCTCTGGGTCAGCATTCTTACCACGTATTCCTGCTCGTTCCACAGATGCTGCTTGTGGCTGGATTCCGGGGGGTGAGGCCATTTTATCACGTTCATCGAACCACCCCCTCAAATTCGGCCCAGTAGGGATCGTCGCAGGCTATGTAGCCGGTCACTATCCCATCGCCCCTGCTGTCCTTGAACACCTTTCCCACAAGAGCCCAATCGCCGTCAGCTTTTCTGACAGTATACCATGGAATTCCGTCAGCTACACCCAATCCCTGTATATTCTGAAAGAGGCCGCGTTCCAGCATGAACCTGCCATCGCTGTGGAGCAGAACGTATTCGGTGAAATTCCCGCTCGATACGGAAAGCGGGATATCGCTGGCAACCAGCCAGCCGTAGGGAAAATTCGTGTCGGCATCCGTAAAGCCGTACACAAGGCTGCCCTTGCATATAACAAAATTTGAGTGCTGGGGCCTGTACTGGATCGCCAGCCTAACCTTAAACCCGATTACCTGCCGCCAGTCTAAGGCGCTGCCGGAATCAGAGGCGCTGGGAGTGTCGGCAAAGCTAAATCTCCGTATCATTTTTTCGGCTTCCACCCCTGCCTGTAACGGTAGCCAACATTGAAGGAGCTGAAGGGAGCCCTTAAATAGCCGCCGGCAGTGCAATGCCCGATAACGGGCCGCTCATCTATGGTCCAGCAGCCCCGCCATTTTAGGCTGCCAATCGCATTGGAAACCGCCGCATCGCCGTTGCCGTTAAGTATGACGAGGCCATTTTTTGACAAGCTGCTGTCGGGGCAGGTTCTCATGGCTGCCCCGTCTTCAATAAGGTGGTGCGGGAAGCAATTCCCCTCGCGCCCTCGCGCGGGCATAAGCCCCCGGGCGGCCAGCCACGCGGATGACCTTTCCGTTACATCGATGTCACTTGGATTAATGGTTCTCAGCGGCTTGTAAATCATAATCAGTACGCCTCCGTCCATCTAAGCGAGCAGTTCCAGTACCAGCCGTTCTCCGCGCGCTTGGTGAAACTGGGCGGCGCGGCAAGGGTGGCCCAAATTGGGGGGACTTTTGTTACGGCCTCTGGGTAAGGGACGACCCAGTGGGGCTCTGCCGTGCCGACCCTGTTGTAAAACAGGTCTATAATGTCCTTTTTGACCCGCGTGAAGTTGCAGCGGAGGGTGCGCAGCTGCCGAAAGACGCGCCCGAAGGACTGGCCTATGCCGCCGCGCTGGACGGAGCCTAGCTGCTCGTAGCCCAGCTCCGGGGCGACTACGAACCTTGGCAAATGCAAAAAATCGCTGCCTTCTGACAGGGCGGCATTTTGGTCTAGGGCTATTACCCCCAGCCAGTCCAGGCGGACTGAGCCCTCGCTGTCCAGCAAATCCCAGTCGATCGGATCGACAATCCTGTCGCTAAGCCGGATAACCTCGCCAGCGCTTTTCAGCGCAACGATTTGGCTTGGCTCCGACTCTTCAAACCACCTCGCCAGAAACCTTTTTGACACTGGGCCGGTCCTGCTTTTGTTCCGAAGGCGTATGCAGACCTCGCCGGTTGTCGCCCATTCCAGCCCAGCAGACGCCTCCTCGATTATGCCATTTGAGCGGATGCTCATTTTTGAGGGCCCGTGAGGCTTAAAAACCACGGCAATGTTGAAATGCGTAACGTTTTTCTGCCCAAAAACGCCGGCGCTGATCACGGCCCTGTCGTGGAAGAACCTGTTGGACAAAGGGGCGTGCGGGTCGGTAAGCAGGCTTCTGTCAATAATGTCCGTAAACTGCACTATCAAAGCACGACCCCCCTCGCCTTAATAAAGCTGCTCCCCAAAGACCCCGCCTCAAAAACCCTTTTGGCTATTACCTCGCCGTCAAGCTCTATGGTGGTGTTTATCACTATGGGGCCGCCGTCAGCCTTTCCGTTCCGTATCATCTCCAGCAGCAAGGTCTGATCCTGGTCGGTCAGAACCATCTCGCGCCCCTTCGCCATTATCGGCACCGCATCCCCCCTGTACGGATTGCCGCGGACTATGCCGCCCTCGGCGTATTTCTGCGGCTTGCTTCTTATCAGCGCAACGAGCTGGGCGGCCCCTTTGCCTGCGGCAAACCCTATCGGCACGAGGTTCGCGGGAAAGGGGGCAGCCGCCGTGGCGACTATAATCGATCGCGCCAAGCTCGCCTTTGCCAGCGCCAAGTCGAATATCCACTGGGTTAATGTGGCTCTATATTGTATTTCTGCCTTGCGGCGCGCATGCTCATATTCAAGAGCCGCCCGCTCTTTCTCTATCTCTTCCTCCATCTCCAGTCTTTTTTCTTCATATTCTTGCCGTATCTGGAATTCCTGCTTGGCTTGCTGCGCTGCCCATATCAATCGGTGGTTGCCGGTGGCGATGGCGCGCTGCAGCTCGTGCGCAAATTGCTCCGTGGTGGCGGCCCTTGCAATGCCATAATTAAACAGGCGGCTTTGCAGGGCTTCTTCGTGCTGCGCGAGCCGGAGGGCATGGTTTTCTTTCATGTACTCACGCTCCCGCTGATACCACTCTTCCAGCTCGCGCATGTCTCTGCCGTCCACCCAAGTGAATAATTTGTCTATCGCGCTGCTGGCAAAACCTCCAACATCGTTAAGGGTTTCTTGGAACCTCTCCATTTCCTGTCTAACTGCCGCAACTTGCCGCTGCCCATTTCTGCCCAGCCTTATCAGCCACAGGCTTCTCTCTTGCCAGCGCCGGAACCAGCCCTGCTCCTCGCCTAGCTCATTAAGCCGAGCTACAGTGGCTTTATACGTCTCCTGCAGTTCGTTGAGGGTCTCGCTCTTTTTTTTCATCGCCTGCTCGCTTGTAAGCTCCAAATTTTTAAGCTCCGACATTATCGCGCGCAGGGCATAAGCCTCCACACAGTAAGCCTCTGCCCTTGCCTCCCTCAACTTCTGGGCAGCCATTTGCCATCTTTCTTCTGCCCCGGCTATCTTCTCCATCGTTTCTTGCCTGTCTGCCTGCGCGGCGCTTATTCTGTTTATGTATTTCTGCACCTGCTGCAATTCGGCGTTGGTGTTTTTCCTCATTTGCAAGAATGATCCTGTAACATGGTCGCTTACACTGGCCATGCCATATTTGAGCTGCCCGAACAGTTGCTTCATGGCTTGCAGATCGCGCTGCAAGCTGTCTAAATCCAGCCTGAGTTTAACATACATGGTTCCCCCAGGCTCAGCCATTTGCCGCCTCCCCAGTCTGCCCGCTTGCCTTCACAAAGGCGCTCTGTTTCGCGCGGCGCTCACCCTCATCCATTCTGTCACATAGAGCGCTTTTTGTTTTCCGCCTCACTGCGCGCTCCTGTTAACTCTGACCCGAGTATGTATCTCCGTGGCATTGGGGTATATTCGCAAAAACTGCAGTATTGCATCATTTGCTGCCGCGCTTTCGGTGTCGGCACGACTGTATTTAACTCGGCTAATCCTTTCGCCAGCACCCTCAGGCCCGCCGTCAGGGATCCACCCGCTAACATAAACAGACCATGGGGCAGTAAAAGCATCCATGACATGCAATGCTAGCTCGCATGAAGTCATGGCAAAGCTGGCAGCCACGACTGCAGCAAGCCTCAAAACCGCTTTTTTTCTCATGTTATGTCCTCCTTCCTGAAAGGCCGCCGGTTATGGTACCCGCGGTTCTTTTTCTGCCGCCCAGAAACCAGTGAAAGCCGCCGCCTTTGGCTGCCTGCTGCTCCTTGAGGAAGTCGTCGTAGACCATGGCGGCATAGCTGTCGATCTCGTGCTTGTTGAAATCGGTAAAGACCCCGCTTAGGTAGTCGGACGGGGCTTTTCCGTGCGCTCTGGCAAGCGCGGCCGCGCGCAGGAAATTTTCCTTGCTTATTTTTTTGATGTCCGACACGTCGTTTCCCATGGCCCATTTGGTGACAAACGCCATGGTGTCGTCGGGCAGGATATAGCCTATCTGGAATTCGATCGTCCTGATTTTGGCGGCTATTATCTCCCTTTCGGTTTCGGACATTTGGCCCTTGCCTTCCTCAAACCTTTTGCTTATTTCCTCTAGCTCCCTTTTTTTCTGGGATATGACAAAATCGCCGTCGCCCACCAGTGTCGCTATTTCGTCGTAGGTCGGCCTGTTGAAGGCCAGCCTGCAAAGCTCTTCCTGATAGTTCCGTATCGTGATGATGTCTTCGTACTCGCAGCTTTTCCCATCCTGCGCATCCAGGGTGATATTTGATATGTCGCCGCACTGCTCTATTTGGGTGGCGTTTGGGCATCTTAGCTGGCAAAACACGTCGATTCCGTTAAACGGGACCGCCACCCAGTGAAAAAGCCCGCCCCTTATTTTTTCCAGCGGGCTGTAGCCGACGGAAGGGCCTGCGGCGCCGGCAGGGAAATTCCCGGACAGTTTTTTTTCGAGAATTTCGCCTATCAATGCCGCAAGCCGTGCCTGTTTCATTGCGCCGCCGTTATTCTTTTCACGCTGAGCGCGTCGAACTGCTCCAGCGTGAGGGTCTGCTCCTGCCAGGCCGGAAGCTGGGCGCCGTTTTCGTCGGTGTATTCAGTCGCGGTCAGGTTGAACGCGTACTGCGCCCACGCTTTTGCCTCGATTGGCACGTCGCCCTCCATGCCCATCATCGAGCGGAGGAGAATGCGCTCGTAGCCAGCCACCGCGGAGAGCTTGTTGCTGCCTTTTGAGTACAGGGCGCTGAAGATTTCGGCGTAGAATGTGGGGTGGTCGGACTCCATGCTCAGCGGGGGATCGTACGTCCCTGCCTGCCGGTCCAGCTTCCCGCCCTGGATCAGCTCGAGAAGGAAATAGTCCTTTTCCTTCAGCGTGACCACGGGCGACATGCCCTGAATCATCGCCCCGATGATCATGCGGGTTATCGTCCCCTTAGCGCCTTCGATGTCGATTTCCTCTTTGTCCTTTATGTCTTTCGGCAGGCCGATCGATATCGCCTCGTCGTCGAAAAAGGATATGACTTCAAGCCCGTTGCCGCCGTGCTGCGCGGACTGGCCAAAATCCAGCGCCGCGGCAAGAGGGCCCCAGACCTGGATAATCCGCCCGGCGCCGGCGGCTGAGCCTCGCAGCCTGCCGGTTTGCTCGTCGGCGCCCCACGTTATCCCGCTGAATCCGGCGGCTGTCAGCGCCGCTGCCGCCTCAGGCACCGTAACCGCGGCGGCGTTTGACGCAGCGGCGCGGATGTCCACTTCCCGGCTCTGAATCTCCCCGCAGTCGATCCTGATTCTGATTTCCCGGGCATTGCCTTCCAGCGCCCCGCTTGCGTCTGCCGCGCCCATGAACCCCAAAAAGCGCTGGGGCGTGGGGATCGTCCCGTCCCCGTTGTGCCTTTGGAAGCGTATGCCCTCGGTGGCAAACCGCTCCTTTCTGTTAATGACTCCCATCCGATTCTCCTGGTTTTTTGCTTGCCCCCCGCAGGGCCATTCCCGGCAGCGGGGCTAGGTATATTCGCTCCATAAAAATGGTGCCGCCCTCTGTGTCGGACGCGACGTCGCTGAAGCCGTGGGGATACAGCCTGTAGCGGCTCCCGTCCTGCCCGTCGATGCTGCCGCCAAGCAGCGCGTCAAGCTCTTTAAAGACATACGCCTCTAGCTCGTCAAGCTTGCCTGCTGAATGGTGCGCGGAAATGCGGTATGCGCGGGTGTTGCTTGCCTCGCCTGCCTCGGGCCTTACCACCACGTAGGGCGGGAGAGGCTTTGCCGCGCCGTCGGAAAACAGCGCAACGTTTTGGATGGAGCCCTTCTTTAGCTGGCTGATTACGACATTTACCACCGCGAATCCCCCATTTTTTGCCAAAGCAGCCTTACTTTGCAGCCACCCTCATTATACCGGCAGCAGGAAGCAGTGTCAACTAAAAGTTTCTTAGCATAATTTTCCTGTTTTGCGGATTTGCTTTTGCCTCGCGGAAGGCTGTGCTGGAGCAAAAATGGCGCATTGTGCAGCAAAGCCCGTCGGCGGCATCAAGGGCCAGCCGTGGTTTTGTAAACGCTGGCAAGGCTGCCGTCTGGCATCCTGACGATCTCAAGGATCGCTGCGCTCCTGACAGGATTGCGATTCTCGTCAAAGCGAATGCGCCCGGCGGCAAACTCGCCGTCAACCCGCGCCAGGGCAGCGCTAGCCTCGGCCGCGCAGAATGACCCGGCCGCGCTAATCGCCGCTGCCAGCAGCATCATCGAATCATAGCCCAGTGCCGCGAACATGGAGGCAGGGCGGCTGAACCTGGCCTCGAAAGCCCGCGCAAACTCCGCGCCCCTGGGCCTGGCGGTATCCGCGGCAAATGGCGCCAGCCAAAACCCGCCGGCAATTTCGTCGCCCGCGCCTGGCGCGATGGAGCCAGTAATGCCGTCCCAGCCGTCCGCGCCCAGCAGCACCGCGCCGACTCCCTGAGCGCGAAGCTGCTCGGCCTGAAGCGCAACGTCAAGAAAAAAGTTTGGCAGAAAAACCAAATCGGGATCCGCGGCGCGAATGCTGCAAACCTGCGCGCTGAAATCCACCGTCGACGAAAGATACGATTCCCAGGCCGCCACCTCCCCGCCCAATTCGGCAAACCTCTCCCGAAACGCCTCTGCGATGCTGGCACTGAAGTCATTGTCTGCGGCAAACAAAACCGCTGCGCGGCGCAGCTCCAAATAGTTGAAAGCAAAATTAGCGGCAATAATGCCCTGGAGAGAATCGATGAAGCTGGCGCGAAAAACAAAATCTCCCGCCCTGGTAATTTCGGCGCGAGTGGCAGTAAGCGTAATCAGCAAAACGCCGGCGCTTTGAGCGCGCTCGGCTATCGCCATTGTTGCCCAAGACGTGCTGGAGCCAACAATCATATTAACCCCTTCCCGCGCAAGCCGCTCGAAAGCGCCGGCCGTCAGCGCCGGACTGTTTTCATCGTCCTCAGATACCAGTACAATCTGCCGCCCCAGAACCCCGCCCGCCGTATTAATCCGCTCCGCCGCCAGCGCCGCCAGCCACGCGCTTTTTTGCTTCATGGGCAATGATAGCCTGCTGGGTACGGGGCGTCAACGAAGATGGGAATCGCCCGGCTTAACGATCCGCCTGCAATAACATTTCACTCGCAAGCATTCCGCAGCCAATGACGCGCGCTTGGCCCCCCCTTCATCTTTTCCCGCCAAAACTGTATAATTGGCGGATACTCAAGCGCTGAAAAGCCTTAATCTAGCGTGGAGCCTCCGAGCCCTTGGCGGGTTTCGCGGGGCTTTGAAGAAGGTTCCGTAAAATGGCAGAAAACATGGACGCGGGGGCGCCCGCCGGCCGCGTGATACCGATTGCGGTCGAGGACGAGGTCAAGACCGCATACCTCAACTACGCGATGTCGGTCATCGTGTCGCGCGCCTTGCCGGACGCGCGGGACGGGCTGAAGCCGGTCCACAGGCGGCTTTTGTACGCGATGGACACGCTGGGGCTTTCGCCGGGGGTGAAGCCCAAGAAAAGCGCCCTCATCGTCGGCGAAACGATGGGCAAATACCATCCCCACGGCGACCTCTCGCTCTACGACGCGCTCGTCCGCATGGCGCAGGACTTCTCGCTGCGCTACACCCTGGTCAACGGGCAGGGCAACTTCGGCTCCATCGACAACGACCCGCCCGCCGCCATGCGCTACACCGAGGCCAAGCTGTCAAAGGCCGGCGACGAGATGCTCCAGGATTTGCAGAAGGAGACCGTCGATTTCGTCCCGAACTACGACGACTCCCTCCTGGAGCCCGCGGTTCTGCCGTCCGGGCTGCCCAACCTGCTGGTCAACGGCTCCAGCGGGATCGCGGTCGGCATGGCGACGAACATGCCGCCGCACAACCTTCGCGAAATCTGCGAGGCCGTCTGCGCGCTCATCGACAACCCGGAAATCACGATAAGCGAGCTGATGGGCTTCGTGAAGGGGCCGGACTTTCCGACCGGCGGCGTGATTCTCGGGCACCGCGGAATCCGCGAGGCGTTCAAGACCGGGCGCGGAAAGCTTTTGATCCGCGGGAAGTTCAGCGTGGAGACCACGAAGGCCGGCAAGGAAAAAATCGTCTTCACGGAAATCCCCTACAACGTCAACAAGGCGCTGCTGCTGGAAAAAATCGGGCAGCTCATGCGCGACAAGGTAATCGACGGAATCGCGCACGCCAACGACGAGTCCGACCGCGAGGGCATCCGCATCGTAATCGAGCTGAAAAAAGGCGCGATTGTGAAGGTCGTTCTCAACCAGCTTTTCTCGAACACGCAGCTCCAGACGACGTTCGGCGTCATCAACCTGGCGCTGGTGGGCGGCAAGCCGCAGTGCCTCAACCTGAAGGAGCTGGTTTACCACTTCGTCGAGCATCGCGTCGAGGTCGTCACGCGCCGCACGCGCTACGAGCTGCGCAAGGCGGAGGAGCGGGCGCACATCCTCGAGGGCCTGGTGATAGCGCTGGCGAACATCGACGAGGTGATCGCGATCATCAAGGCCAGCCGCGACGTCGCGGACGCGCGCTTTAGATTGCAGGAGCGCTTCGCGCTTTCCGAGGCGCAGTCCGAGGCGATCGTCGAGATGCGCCTGGGCAGGCTCACCAGCCTTGAAATCGAAAAAATCGAGGCGGAGCTGGCTGAGCTGAGGGCGAAAATCGCGTACTACAAGTCGCTTCTCGAGGACGAGAGGAAGCTGCGCGGGGTGATAAAGGACGAAACGAGAAACATCGCCGGAAAATTCGGCGACGACCGGCGGACGGAGATTTTCGCCGGCGAGGTGGAGAACATCAACATCGAGGACCTCATCAAGAAAGAGGAAATGATGATTTTGATTTCCAACCTCGGATATGTCAAGCGCGTCCCGGTTTCCGCGTACAGGAACCAGGGCAGAGGAGGAAAGGGAATGCAAAGCGCAAAGCTTGCGGAAGACGATTTTGTGGAGCAAATTTTTGTTGCCTCAACCCACGAGTACATCATGTTCATCACCAGCGCCGGGAAGGCGTACTGGATGAAGGTGCACGAGCTGCCGGAGGGCTCGCGGATCAGCAAGGGCTCGCACATCAAGAGCCTGCTCACGGTGTCGCCGAACGAGGACATCACCGCGGTGGTTTCGCTGAAGGACTTCAGCGACGAGGAGTTCGTCTTCATGGGCACCTCGCGCGGGGTCGTCAAAAAGGTCAAAACCTCCGAGTTCGCGAACGCGAAGACGCGCGGGATCATCGCGATCAACCTGGACGACAACGACAAGCTCGTCAGCGCCCTTCTGACCAAGGGCAGCGACGAGGTGGTGCTGATATCGCGCCGCGGGCAGGCGCTGCGCACGCACGAGGACAACGTCCGCGCGATGGGGCGCTCCTCGCGCGGCGTCGCCGGCATGAAGCTGTCCGAGGGCGACGAGCTTGCGGGCATGCTGCGCGTGGACAGCGGCAAGGGCGCGGACGGCGCGGACCTGCCGCCGGAAAAGGTCGAAAAGATGCTGATACTTTCCGAGTTCGGCTACGGCAAGCGCGTGGACTTCAGCGAGTTTTCCTCTCACGGGCGCGGAACGGGCGGGCAGCGCATTTACACCGTCAGCGAAAAGACCGGCGAGATCGTCGGCTGCGTGAGCGTGCTGGACGGCGAGGACATCATGTGCATCACCAGCCAGGGTAAATCCATCAAGCTGAAGGTCGGCGAAATTCGCGTGATGGGCCGCGCGGCGCAGGGCGTGCGTATTCTCAGCATCGACAAGCCGGATTTCGTTATTGGGCTTGACAGGATCGTGAAAGAAGACCAGACTGTCGGGGAAGGGGATGCGTCCTGACATTTTGCGGGAAGTTTCAAATCACATATTCAGGAGGCCGCCGGCATTTGGCGGCTCCAAGGAGCAAAGCATGAGTTTGCGCGTAAGACTTGCGGCGGCGCTGATTGCCGCGGCGGCACTGGCGATGGGTTCCTGCGGAACGAACGGGGCGGCGGTGGCGCAGGCCGGGATAGGCGCCGATTTTTCCTACGCGGAAAATCGGAACTGGATACTCTCGGAAATAAGGTCGGAGGCGCAAACCATAACTTTGGATCGCGCGGGCCATGCCGAACTGTTTGGCGACATTTTCACCCTGCGCTTTGAGAATGGCTTTGCCTCCGGCACCGCCATGCCGAACACTTTCCGCGGCCCGCACACGCTGGGAGCGGATCGCGAGATAACGTTTGGCCCGATGATCACGACGCTGATGGCCGCCTTTGCGGAGCCGGACGAAATCAGCGAGCATGAGTTCCTCGGCCTCCTATACAATGCATTCGAGTGGAGCCTGGTCGGCGAAACCCTCGAGCTTCACACCACAGACGAAGACGGCGCCGTTGTGGCGCTGGTTTTCGTCGAAAACAATTAAAAACCGGCAAGCCTCTTTGGCGCTGCGGGATTCGCCCAACGGCGCTTCCCGCAGCTTCCAGCCCGCAGCGCCGGCGAAGCACGGAACCGGCGCTTTCAGCCCGCAGGCGCAGGCGAAGCGCTGAAGCCGGCGCTTCCAGTCCGCGGCGCCGGCGAAAACGGCGCATTTCCCGGCGGTTACCTTTGCGCCTAGCCGTTGTTTTCAGTGCAAATACCAAGCGAGAAGGGGCGGCATGAAATTACGCTCAAAATTAACGGCATTGCTGTTGGCGCCGGCTGCGCTGGCAATAATTTCCTGCGGGACGGCCTCGCCGGGAAGCCCCGCCCAAGCGGCGGAAGGAAGCGCAATCGGCGCGGCAGCCGAGGCGATGACGTCGGAGGAGGCGGCAGCCCATTTCGCCGGCGCGGCTGACATGGAATGGACGCTTCGCGAGGTAAGCGCATACGCGCGGGGCGAGCGGGTATCGACCGTGACGCTGGATCGGGAGCGGCTGGCGCGGGAGTTCGGGGGCCTTTTCACCCTGCGCTTCAGCGGCGGCCTCGCGCAGGGGACGGGCGCGCCGAACACTTACCGCAGCCCGTTTGCGCTGGGGGATTATGCGAGCATTTCGTTCGGCCCGCTGGCGACGACCAGAATGGGATCCCTGCCCGCCGAGCTCGTGGGGCTCGCCGAGCATGATTTTTTCACCATCATGGAAAACGCGAACCGGTGGCATTTCTGCGGCGACGTTCTCGAGCTGCGCCGCGAAGCGGGGCCCGATAGTGCGGCAACCGTCCTGCGCTTTGCGCCTATGGAACCCAACCCTCCCGAGCCGCCCGCCCCGGACTAAAGCCGGCGCGGCTCAAGCCAGCGCGACTCAAGCCGGCGCGGCAAGCCGCGGCGGGGAACGGCCGGCGTCAGCTCGCCTTGAAATTGTAAATGGGCTTGACGATGCTCAGCACCTTCGCGGTGGGGCCGATGTTTGCGATGATGTCGGCCATGTTTTTGTAGGCGAAGGGGCTTTCGTCCAGCGTTTTTTTGCTGACGCTGCTGGAGTAAATCCCCTGCATGGCTTTTTGGTAATCCGCCATGCTCACGGTGGCAAACGCCTTCGTGCGGCTCATCAGCCTGCCGGCCCCGTGCGGCGCCGAGTAGTTCCAGTCCGCGTTTCCCAGGCCCTCGCAGACGATGCTGCCGTCGCGCATGTTTATCGGTATTATCAGTTTTTCGCCCTTCCGCGCCGAAACCGCGCCCTTGCGCAAAATCATTTGCTCGGTGTCGATGTAATTGTGAATGGTCGAAAAGCGCTCGCGGCAGGCGTCCGCCGGAATCTCCAGCCCCCGCATAATCACGTCCATCATCGCCTGCCGGTTGAGCAGCGCAAAGCGCTGGGTGATGCCCATGTCGTTAATGTAATCGTCAAAAAGCGCGCCGACGGCGTAGGCCAGGCTTTCGTGAACGTCGCCCGCCTCGCCCCTTTCGGCCAACCGGCGCCAGGCCTCTTTTTGGTAATACTCGGCGATTTCCTTCCCCAAATGCCGGCTCCCCGAGTGAATCACGATGTAGAGATTGCCCTCGTCGTCGCGGTTGGCCTCGATGAAATGGTTGCCCCCGCCCAGCGTCCCGACGCTTTTCCTCGCGCGATCCGCGTCAATTTTCGGGCAGCGGATTTTCCCCAGGTCGATTTTTTCCGCGTACTCGTGCTCTTTTTTCCTGACGTTCATGCCGCCGGGAATCTGCCTGTAAACAAGCGCGTCCAGGCGCGCCGGATCAAAGTCCCTCGAAGCGCCGCTGTCCGCGCCAATCACCAGCGTTTCCATCCCGCAGCCAATGTCCACGCCAACAAGGTTTGGAACTATTTTGTCGGCGATGGTCATGGTCGTGCCGATGGCGCAGCCCGCCCCGGCGTGCACGTCCGGCATCATCCGAATAACGCTGCCCTCGGCGAAAGCCTGGTCGCACAGCCGCTCGATCTGCTCGCGCGACTTTTCGTCCAGCGCGTCGATGAAAACCTTTGCGCTGTTGCGCCTGCCCGCGATTTCAATCATATTGGCAATATAACGCGGTTCGCGCAAAAACGCAACGCGCCCGCCATCGTCGCGATTGTCGGGCTCGCCGCCGCGTCATGCGACAACGCCGTCACCGCGGTTTACCGCACGGTCAGTTTTTACACCGGCCCATACAGCGACGACGTTGCCGACCGATTGGTGCGCGACGGGCTAACCGTGGCAAGGCCGACGGATCCGACAAGGCCGGGCCACGGCGTTGTGGGCTGGTACACCTGCGCGGACTACGAAACGCGGTTCGACTTTGGCGCGCCAATCACGGGGGACATAACCCTGCATGCCAGATGGGGACATGCCGTTTCCTTTTACACAGGCCAGGGCGGCAGCCACGTTCCCAATGAGCCGGTGCCGAACGGGTCAACGGCGACAAGGCCGTCCACGGACCCGACAAAACCGGGCTACGATTTCCTAGGTTGGTACGCCTGCGGGGACTTCTTAACCCCGTTCGACTTTGACGAGCCAATCACGGCCGCCGTCACGGTCTATGCCAGATGGGAGAGCGCCCCCTGCGATCTGTGCCACGTCGACAGCCATTGCGGGTGCGGACTGAACTGCGACTGTTACGTGGAAGGCGCGTGCGCCGAGGGCTGCGAGTGTCACGTCCCGGATGGCGATTTCATCCGTATACGCGGCGGAACCTTCCAGATGGGCAGCCCTGTGAACACCCCTAACAGCAATGCAAACGAAAGACCCGTACGTAGCGTAACGGTAAGCTCGTTCTACATGAGCCGTTTTCCCGTGACGCAGGGCGAGTGGTACGACGTGATGGGGACAAACCCAAGCAACTTTCATGGAGGGCACTCGGCAATTGTCGCGGCCGTCGCGAACTGGCGGAATCTTCCAGTGGAAACGGTGAGCTGGTACGACGCGATAGTGTTTGCCAATAAGCTTAGCGTGGAAAGCGGCCTAACGCCCGCGTACAGCATAAACGGCAGCACCAATCCAAGCGATTGGGGGCCAGTGCCAACGTCCCCTAATGCGGCATGGGACGCCGTGACGGTGGTCCCCGGTTCCACCAGTTACCGACTGCCGACGGAGGCGCAGTGGGAGTTTGCGGCGCGCGGCGGCATCGTTTGCCAAGGGAATTTTATCTTTTCCAGAAGCAACAACACCGCCGACGTGGCGTGGACAGGGGAAAACAGCGAGGGCAGAACGAATGAAGTGGGAACGCTTGCGCCGAATGCGCTGGGCCTTTACGACATGCGCGGAAACGTGTGGGAGTGGGTAAGGGACAGGTTTGGAACGTACCCCAGCGCGGACGAGACCGACCCCACGGGGGCGGCTGCCGGCGGCAATCGCGTGGTTCGCGGCGGCTGCTGGAGCCTTCCGCCCGGGCACGCTCAGTCGGCGTTTCGCCGCGACGTCCCTCCCGTCATTCGGCACGAGAATTTTGGCTTACGGGTCGTTCGCCCCTAAGTTCTCGGCTCGGCATCGAAGGGCTGGCGACGCAGCGCCGCCGCTCGCCTCCGGCGGGCGGGGAGCGCTCGGCGCCTGCCGGCGACGCCCGCGGGTCTTTGCGATCGCCGAGAGCGCGCTACCTCACCGGAAAAAACGCAATGGTTCCGGCGGCGATCCATGTGCCGAGGAAGCCGCCCAGGGTGGCCAGGATGAACACGAGCAGCGCTTTGGTTATGCGGTTGCGGTAGAAGCCTCTCAGGCTGGCTATGTCGGCGGAAATTGCCTCGGCGTCGGAGACGCGGGGCTTGCGAAGCGCGGCCTGCGCTAGGCCGGCCACGAGTCCGGGGCTGAGGAACGGGCCGAAGAACACGGTGACGGGCGAGACCAGCGCCGCGGCGAGAACTGCGAGGGGATGCGCCAGGGCGAGGATGGCGCCGAGCGCGGCTGCGGCGCTGTTCACCAGAACCCAGCGCATCACCATGTCGAGGGCATGGCTGGCATCCGCGCGCCAAAAGCCCAGGCCGATGAGCCCCAGGATAAGCGCCGGCACGATCCACTTGGCGCACTTTGAAAGCAGGCTTTTTGGGGGAATGGCTTCCAGCTCGGCGAGGCTGTCGGAAGGGTTTCTGGCGGGGCTGCTGGCGCCGTCGCTGCTGGCTGCGCCGCTGCTGGCAGCGCATTCTTCATTGGCAAATTTTTCCAGCCAGGCCTGTATGCCCTGCAAATGCCCCGCGCCAACAACGGCAATCGTGCCGACAGCGCCGGCGCCATTTGCAGCGCCGCTTGCGCCTGCCGCGCCGCCCGCGCTGGCTTCAGCAGCGCCGCTTGCGCCTGCTACGCTGCCATCAGCAGCGTCGCCCTCGCTTGCCGCGCCGCCCGCGCTGGCTCCAGCAGTGCCGCCCTCGTTTGCCGCGCCGTCCGCGCTGGCTTCAGCCGCGTCGCTTGCGCCTGCCGTGCTGCCCTTGCTGGCTTCAGCCGCGCCGCCTTCGCCTGCCGCGCCGCCCTTGCTTGCCGCGCTGCCCTCGCTGGCTCCAGCCGCGCCGCCCTCGTTTGCCGCGTTGCACTTGCTGGCTTTAGCCGCGCCGCTTGCGTCTGCCGCGCCGCCCGCGCTGGCTTCAGCAGCGCCGCCCTCGCTTGCCGCGCTGCCAGCGCTGGCTTCAGCCTCGCCGCTCTCGCCTGCCGCGCTGCCAGCGCTGGCTTCAGCCGCGCCGCTCTCGCTTGCCGCGCCGCCCGCGCTGGCTTCAGCAGTGCCGCTCGCACTTGCCGCGCCGCCCGCGCTGGCTCCAGCAGTGCCGCTCTCGCCTGCCGTGCCGCCCGCGCTGGCTTCAGCAGCGTAGCCCTCGCTTGCCGCGCCGTCCGCGCCAGTTTCGCAGGCGCCATTTGCCGCCGCGGGCTTGCCTGCGGCGGCCCAAATCTTTGCGGCCAGGTAGCGGTCGCGCTCGTCGATTAGGGTTTCCTTGACGGCGGGGAGGTAGCCGGCGAGCTCCTTCATCATGTTGTCAAGCTCGTTTGACTTTTTGAGGCTCTCGATTTCGTCGGCGCTGAGCTTTTCGCCGGCGAAGGCGCTGACGAGAAGCGCCGACAGCAGCTTGCACTTGCTCCACAGGCCGCAGCTCGCCCAGGCGCGGCGCAGGGTGGTTTGCACTTCGCGGTCGCACAGGCTGAACTCGATGCCCAGCTCTTTGGCGGCGTTTATGGCGGCGAGCATTTCCTCGCCGGGCTTCACGCCGATCTCGTTTCCCAGCCGGCGCTGGAAGCTGGCCAGCGCGATGTTGGCGATCAGCAGGAAGCCTTTTCCCTCGCGCAGTATCTTTGACACGTTCAGGTTTTTCCACGCGTCCTGCTGCGTGATCGCCGCGTAGCGCCCCTCGTCTAGCTCGACGCAGACCATGCCGGGCCTGTCCTCCCGGATGGCGGCGGTCACTTCCTCGATGCTTTCCCTCGAGATGTGCGCCGTTCCGATCAGGCGGATTTCCCTGCGGCGGCCCTCGGCGCCCAGGCTGAGGCGTATGTTGTTGCTGCTCATGCGATTCCCCGTTTCAAGCAGCTCCGGCTAAATTCGGCCGGCGCCGCGCTAATTAAAGCCAAGCCCGCGCTGCTCGATTATCCATTGGTTGAGATTCCACTCGACCGTGCCCCGGCGCCCCATCTCCATCACCTGCGTGAAAAAGCTGTTTGCGAGGCTTGTGTTCCCGCGCACGTCGTAAAAAAGGCCGAGGTAGAAGAGCATCATCGCCCTTGCGTCGAGGTTTGGCTCGCGCCGAATTCGCGCCAGCACGTCCGTGTCGCCGGAAAGGTCGTGGTAAAGCCTGAGAAGGAACCACTCGGGCGAGTCGCGCTCGGCGGTGCGAAGCACTTGGGCAAGAAACTGCCTGGGGTCGGCGTGCCGGCCGCCGCGCATCCAGTTGGCGGCGGCAAGCAGCGCGTAGCGAAACTCCCGAGGGGCCTGCCTGTGCGCCGCGAGAAACGCGTCGCGCGCGTCAAGGTAGCGCCCCTCCTTCATCCTGATAAGGCCAAGGCCCTCGGCTGCGAAAAAGTAGTCCGGCCTGAGCCGCATCACGGTTTGGTGATCCTGCGCGGCGCCGGCAAGATCGCCGGAGGCCTCCCTCAGGCTGGCGCGGTGGACGTGCGCGAAAAAGCTGTTAGGGGAAAGCGCTATCGAGTGATCCAGCTCCTCCAGCGCCTCGGCCCTAAAGCCCAGCTCCATGAGCGTGATGGCGCGATCCACGGAAATCCAGTGGTTGCCCGGCTCCAGCCGGCGCGCCTCGTTGAGGTCGCTCAGCGCGTATTCCCTCATGCCGGCGCCCCTGTAAAGCCTCGCGCGCTCGTGGAGGGGCGATGCCCAATCGGGGTTTTGCTCGATGGCCTGGTTGAGAAGCTGCTCGGCGCGGCGCGGGTTGCGGTTGTAGCGGTAGACGATGGCCCTGCCGACCAGCGCCTGCGGGTAGCCGGGGTCGATTTCCAGCGCCCTGTCAAAGTGGCCGGCGGCGGCGCGGAGGGAGCGGGCCCTCAGCGCGTTGTACCCAAGCTCGGAGATGACCTGGAGGTTTTCCGGGTCCGCCCTCAGCGCCCGCTCCAGGAAGCCGCGCTGCTCCCTGTCCCTGCCCTCGACCAGCGCCGACGCGGCAAGCACCTTCAGCGCCTCGACGTTGCCTGGGTCGCCGTCGGCGATCGCCAGCGCGATTGCCCGCGCCTCCGCCGTCCGCCCGGCCGAATTCAGCACCGAGGCGCGCAAAAGCCGCATCTCGGCGCTGCCGTCGTCGATTCCGTCAAACAGCTCCAGCGCCGCGCCAAACTCCCGCTGCGCCACAAGCTGCGAAACCTCGGCGAGTATTTCCGCGGCGCTGGCGCCTCCGGCAGGGCTGGCGGCAGGGCCAGCGGCGGCTCCTTCGGCAGCAGCAGCGCCGGCAACGGCAGCTTCGGCGGTGCCCTCAGCAGAGGCGATCTGCGCTGGAACTGCCAGCGCCGCCGCGAAAAACAGCCCAAAGATCGGCGCGCAAAGGCAAAAAGCCCGGCGGCGCCGCCCGTCAACAGCGGATTTCGCGGGCTTAGAGCCCGGCGCCGCTTGCCACATTTTCGTTCTCGTCATACAATACAGTATAATACACGAACGTGGGCTTGAGGTTAAGGTGCGCCGGATTAAAGCGCCGGCGGCGGCAAATATGCGCCCGCCGGCTTCCGGCTGTGGCGCCGAAAGGTTTGGCGGGCGGGGCCTGCCGGGTTTGCATGAGGTCGAAATGAAAAAACGTGTTTTCCCCAGGCTGGCGCTGGCTCTGTTCGTGAGCCTCGCGGCCTTTGTCATGCTCAGCGCCATGCAGTTTGCGCGCTACGGGACTTTTTCAAGGCAGCTTGGCGCAATGATGATCAGCGGGCGCTATTACGGCGGCGACGCGGCGCAGGCCGCCGAGTCCAGGCCGGGCTGGACTCGCCTGGAGGGCGCCGCCAGCGTGCTGTTTGCCGGACTGGAGTTCAGGCTGGCGGACGCGGCCGGCGCCGGCGGCTTTTTTATAGTAGATTCCGGCAGCGAGCGCCGCGAGGCCTTCCCGGAATACGTTCGCGTGTCCGGCCACGAGGCGGTTTTCTCCCTGCCACACGGCGTTGAGCTTTCGTTCGAAAGCATAATTCCCGAAGGCTCCCCCGGCGCAATGCCGGAGCTGCGGATAAGCGGCGCCTTTCCGACGGGCGTCAGCGCCATCGACCTGCCTTTCAGGCCGCGGCGCTCATCGATTGCCTGGGACAACTCGCGCGGGATACTGGGCGTGACCTACGACGGGCAGCGCCACAGGTTCAGCCGCCACTCGCAGGAGCTTCTGGACGGGCGCCTTGTCCTCCTGGCCGGCTCCCCGACCGTCTTCTACCGCGCCGCGCCTGACGGGGCGCCGAACAGCCCCCGCGACTTTGCGCTGCCGGGCATGGAAAGCGCCCAGGCCTTTTCCGGTGCCCTTGCCGCCTGGACCGACCGCAGCTTCGACCAGTGGGGGCGCGGAATGCCGCCCGACGCCGACGAGGACAGGGTGATCGCCTTCGGCGCCGAGGCTTTGCGGCGCGGCGTTTACGGCGCCGCCATGTCGGCTGTGCCGGCGGCCTTTGGCACCGCTCCAGGCCGCACTTTGGAGCCCTCGGTCTTCCACTTTGAAAGAAGCGCTGGCGTCTGGGAGCGCGCGGCAAGGGATTCCGCCGCTGCCGACCGGCGCAAGGCCGCCCTAGTCGGCGAGCTGCTGGCGCGAAGGGACTACGGCAGCCTTTTCGCGAAAGACCGCCTGGTCGAGTTCCTCGCGACGCGGGGGCTCAACGATTTGCTTGACGGCCTGATTTCCTCCGCCTGGGGCATTGACCCTGCCATCGTCACGCTCAGGGCCAGCGCCGGCATACTGGAAAGCTACATGGATTTGGGCAGCAGACGCCCCGGCGCCGACAACCCGTTTGAGCCGCTGGCCGCCCGTGCCATGCAGCTAGCCGCGGACGGCCTGCGCCAGAACGGCGACCAGGTTCTGGTTTTCGCGCAAAACGGGCATGCCGACGTCGAGCTGAATCTGCGCCTGGGCAGGGCGCTGCGCGAGTGGGGCGAGCAAAACGGCGGCGCCGACTGGGCGGCGCTCGGCCGCACGCTGCTGGTTTCGGTAATGTCGCTGGGCAATTCATTCCCCGGCGGCGCCGAGGGCTCGGTTCCCGCGCACATCGCTTCCGGCGCGAATGGCGCCTTGACCGCGTCGGCTGAGCGGATTGGCTCGGCCAGCCTGTTCCGCATGCTTGGCGAAAGCGAGTTCCTCCCCCGCGCCGTGCCGACCGGCGCTGCCGGCGAAGGCATTTGGGCGTGGACTGCGGCGAGGTCGCTCAGCATAGCGCAGGCCGCGAACTTCATGGACATATTCGTTGATTTCCCCGCCGGCCAGACCCACTACGTCATGCTCAAAGGCGTGAGCCCCTTCGTTCTGCTCCAGATGCACAACCAAAACACGCCCCGAAACCAGTTTTTCGAGGAGGCCGGCGCTTCCGGCTGGGACTACTTCCCCGAGGAGCAGGCCCTGGTGCTAAAGGTGCAGCACCGCGCAAACGTCGAGCGCATCCGGGTTCACTTTACCGTCCCCGCGCCTGCGCCCGCCCCGGCCCCCGCAGCGCCGCCCCCCGCGCCTGCGCCGGCCCTGGTTCCCGCAGCGGACCCGCCCCTGCCGCCTCCCCCCATCCGCCGCCCGCCAACATGGGCGCCGCCGCCCGTGTTCGAGCCCGGTCAGCTTCAGTTCGAGGGATAGGCCGCCGCGCAGGCTTCGGTTTCTCGGCCAGCGCCGTCAAAAAGGCAGACAGCAACTGCCTTTTTGACGGCGCTGGTCGTTTGCTTTTGGCGCTGACGTCGGGGTACAGCCTGCGCTTGCAAGGCTTGGCGCCGCCTGTTTTAAGCCAAGCGCTGGTGCCGAGGCGCAGCCCGTGCTTGCGAGGTCTGGCGCCGCCCGTTTCAAGCACTTGCACCGAGGTGCTGCTCTGCCGGCTATTGCCGCGCGCCTAGCCCCCGCACCGTTTCCGCGTCAAGCTTCGTCGCCGAAACAATGGTCTCAACGGGAAGCCCCAGCGCTATCAAGTTCCCCGCAATTTCAAGCGTCGTCCGCTCCCTGCCCTCGATTTTCCCTTCGATTTTGCCCCTGGCTTCGCCTTCAGCCTTGCCCCGCGCCTCGCCCCTGGTCTCGCCCCGCGCTTCCCACTTTGCGATAAGGCCGGCTTCCTCGAGGACATCCTCAAAAGTCATGACCGTTTCCGTCATCTTCATCGCCTCCCGTATTGCCATCGCGTTTGCCTGGAATATCGCGGCCAGGTAGGCCCCCATGTTCAAGCCTTTCCCCTGCGACCCAGCCGCGTGGATCACCTTCCGCGCCGCGAGCGGCTCCAGCCTGTCGCTGAGGCATTTCAGCCACAGGTTCTCTTCCTCAGGCAGCTTGCGCACGTCGACAAGCTGCATCGGGAAAATGTCTCCGGTTACAGTATAAATCCCGGGGCGCGTTTCTTCAACCGCGTATCCCCGCGCCTCCCTCAGGTGCTTTGCCAGCTCCCTAGGGTGGCTGCTTGCAACGAACGAAACGGTCATGTCTTCGACAGGCGTGTCCCTGAGCGAGGCGTAAAGGCAGGCGTAACCGTAGACCTTGTAAAAGCTGCCCACAGAAACATGGTCGCCGGGGCTTTTGTACTCAAGCAGGTTCGTTCCCTTGAAAATCGCCGCGATGTTTTTCTCGATGACGGCGCCTTTAGCCTTTTTCACGATTACGCAGTCGATCCGCAGGGGCTCGGCTGTGAGCTGGTGCTCCGGGTGAAACTCGAGGATGTCCAGATGCGCTTTCAACTCCAGGGCAAGCGCTTCCACGAAAGCCGGGTGCCAGGCTATGCGCGACAGCGCGTCGCTGTTGGGGGAGCCCATAACATTTTTTGTGTAAAACGCAAAATTCATAACGGGACTCTGTCCCCGTAAATGACGGCAAACTGGTGCATCGCCGAGCCCCGGTTCCTTATCGGCATTGTCCACTTTTTCGAGATCCTGCGCAAGATCATGAATATCAGCTTCATGGCCGCCGCGTCGTTGGGGAAGGACAGCCGCGTCTTCAGGTTCCGCTGAAGCG
>Ga0209755_10002596_pt1 | contig 24451 bp, 18 predicted proteins | sample TergutCo191P1_FD_187301 | JGI IMG/M metagenome (GOLD analysis project Ga0209755, IMG submission 187301) | Cornitermes sp. P1 segment gut microbial communities from Petit-Saut dam, French Guiana - Co191P1 (SPAdes) (version 2) | ecosystem: Host-associated > Arthropoda: Insects > Digestive system...
TTCGAAAAAGATAACAAAATATCCGGCAAAACCTCTGGTACTAAAGTTGTTCTTGATTCTCTTAGTAAACTTAAATATGTCAGTTAATATTTCTTCATGGAAATCCCCAGAACAACTTGACACCGTCATACTGATAAACCTCCTTGCAACAATCCGGTTATACTAGTATAATGCTTATTATGGAAATTACTGATATGAAAAACGAAATAATACTGTACCGCCCAAATGAGCTTGCTGAGCATATTGAGGTAAGGTTTGATGAGGACACGGTTTGGCTTACGCAACTTCAAATTGCAACACTTTTCGGCAGGACAAAGCAGAATATTAGTTTACACATTAATAATGTCTTTAAAGAAGGTGAACTTGTGCCGAGAGTGGTTGTCAAGGAATACTTGACAACCACTCAGCACGGTGCAATTGAAGGGAAAACCCAGACAACAAAAGTAAAGCAGAAAGAGAAATTATATCCTCGTGCCAATGTTGCTTTCAAATGCAATTATTGCGACGGTGGCAAAACCTCTGATAATATTGGCGTTGATGGTATATGTTCCAACTAGATAATCAAATATAATATTGGAGGAGAAACGATGTCAAAACTCAGCGTTGATCAGAAGTCAATAAGGCAGCTCTTTGCAGATAAAAAAACGGATTTTCTTGTACCGGATTATCAGCGACCTTACGCTTGGGATGAAACTCACTGTTCAACTTTATGGGACGATGTCTTCGCTTTTGCTTTTCCGGACAACGACTATCAAAAGTTCGACAGCAATAATGATGAGTACTATTTAGGACCTATTGTTACTTTTCCTAATGACGATGGCAAAAAGGAAATAATTGACGGGCAGCAGCGATTAACTACCTTGATGTTACTGTTGCGAGCGTTTTACACAAAGTTTGCAAATATGCAAGATGAAGATAATCGAAGAGTACGTGAAATAATTGAACAATGCATTTGGAAAACTGATGAGTTCGGAAAACCTGACATGGAAGCACTTAAAATTGATTCAGAGGTCGCCACAGACAACGACAAAGATGAATTTCTGTTAATATTGAAGACGGGAGCTACTATAAAAGAGCAAAAAAGCAACTATGCAATTAACTTCCGATTTCTTCAAGATAAAATAGATGATTTTCTAAGTAAGTTTCCCTCCTATTTTTACTACTTGCCGACACGTATACTAAATAATTGTATACTACTTCCAATTGAAGCAGACAGGCAAGAAACGGCGTTAAGGATATTCTCTACCCTAAATGACAGAGGTAAACCCTTATCTGATGCTGACATTTTTAAAGCTCAGTTCTATAAATTCTATCTCGCCGAGGGAAAGAAAGACAAATTTATTAAAAAATGGAAAGCATTAGAGGAATTGAGCGAAAGAATTTTTCATCCCAATACAGGCACACCAATGGACGAACTTTTCACAAGATATATGTATTACGAGCGTGCAAAGTTGGGTATAAAGTCTTCTACAACAGAGGCTTTGCGCAAGTTTTACGAAAGAGACAACTACAGCCTGCTCAAGAAACATGAAACTTTTAAGCACTTGAACATTTTGGCAGATTTTTGGAATGATGTATCAAGCCAGAACATTGAACGCTTTTCAGATAAAGTCCTTCGAAGGCTTTTCGTGTTAAATTATGCTCCTAATGGTATGTGGACTTATTTTGTGTCTGTATACTTCATGATGTACAAGGATGACAAAAACTTATTAGATGATGAAATCTTCTATGAGTTTTTAGTAAAAATAACAGCTTTCATATGGACTTATGCAATAACCAATCCGGGAGTAAACGCACTGCGAACTCCTATATATGCAGAAATGATTAATATTGTAAATAATCATCCTGTTGAGTTTTCAGAGTTTAAATTTGACAGCGCAACTGTAAAAAATCTTTTTGACAATTTCAACTTCTACAATGGACGACCAATAACTAAGTCAATGTTAGCTTGGTGGGCATTTAATGATGATAAACAGCAGCTAATACCGCTAGAAACGACACTTGAGATTGAACATATTTTCTCGCGCGGAAGACAAGATAATGAAATGTCTCTTTCAAACAAAAAGAGTCTTGAGTTGCTTGGTAATAAAGCCCTCCTCGAAAAGCGCATCAATATCAGAGCTTCAGATTATAGATTTGAGGATAAGACAAAATACTATAAAGGGTTCACTAACAGCAGAAATCAGAAAAAAGATGGTACACAAATAATTGAATTAAGCTCGTTTGCTAACACGCTTGTAGATTTTAACGAATCAAACATCAACGAACGTAATAAAAGCATTATTCAGGGATTTCTTGATTTTATTAAAGGCAACGATCTAATAACGAAGTAGTATAAAAGCGTATAGATCTACACATACCGAGTTGTAAATTTTTTAGAATTTTATAGACAGTTATGCTATAATTACATTCGTTTAAATCCCAACACCACGGATAGATACACCACATCGCAAAAATATTATTGGAGGCATAAAGTATGAGGTGGTTACACATATCTGATTTACATTATAGTCCCGCTGGGCAAAACTATGATACTCGCAAGATGCTTGAAAAACTTGAATTGTGCATTGAAGATATCGTGAATAAAGGCCTTGCAGTTCATGATGTTTTCTTTACAGGGGATTTTCGATTTGCAAAAACTCCGGGAAGTGTCACGGCTAAGCAAGCTGCAGACGAGGTCCGCAAAATCGCACAACTCGCAGGAGGTAACACACCTGCGAGGGTTCATATTGTTCCGGGGAACCACGATTTAGAACGGCTCGAAAATAATGATGATGGTAAAACGCCGTTGTTGGATTCCGTCTTCAACCAATATAGTAACGGAGAGTTTCACGGTAAGGTCAACCAGGGTGGCACCTATATTTCATGTCAAGACTACCTTCTAAACCGATTCGAGTTTTTTAAGGAAGTATCGAAGGAGCTTGGTGACCCTATTTGGAAAGATACCAAATCGTTTCATTGTTGTGATAAATATGATAACTACAAAATTATATACTTGAACACGGCGATTGCTTGTGGACGCGACGATGAGAGAGGGAAACTGGTGATTGGCTATGAAGAGTTGTATCGTACTCTTGAACAGTATCCTCGTGATTTGACTGGCATTGCCCTTGGACATCACGGGCTTGAAAACTTTACGATTGTCGAGCGAAATAAAATTAAAGATATTTTCAAAGATTATAATATTCGCCTATATCTTTGCGGCGATGCACACCAAGGAGACGGAGTTTCCGTCGATCGTGTTGTACAGGTGACCGCTGGTAGTTTGAAATTAGAACATGGTGTTGATTCTGTATTTTTCATTGGTGAATATAGTGATAACGGTGATATAGTTATCGAAGCATATAAGTATGATAACTACCATCCCGGCTGGAACTACAATAAATCTTTCAGTGATAGTATTGCCGAAAGGCTTCCACCGACAGCCAAAGCCAGTATGAAGATCGAAAATGATGATAGTGATTTTCAGCATGAGCAACCTTTTATCGGAAGGATTACACTTGTCGAACAATTAATGGAAGTATTGTCTACATTTTCAGATGAAATTGCTAACAATATGTTAGCGATAATTGGCGAACCAGGAATAGGGAAAACAGAATTTTGCAAAGAAATCCTTATCCAAGCCAAAAGAAGAAATACGAATTGTACAATCCATTATATTGACTTAACTGGTGTTTTGAGTCTTGATGATATGGCTCAGCGGATGTCAAATAAGTTAGGCTTAATCAGTAAAAACAACTATTATATTAGAGGTGAAGAAAAAACATATTATGAACATATTTTTAGCGAGTTATTTTTTTATTCTAGGAGCAGGCACTTAACTATTTTCTATTTTGATAATTTTGAAGATTTGTTATGGAATATAGAAAAAGAAGAGAAAGAATATGTCATAAACTGGATGCACAATATATGCAAACGTAATTCTAAAATTGTTCTATCAAGTAGGGAATATGATGTTGCGTTTGGGACAATTGTGGAATTGCAGCCATTAGAACTTGAGCACTCTAGAGAGTTATTTATTAACAATTGGAACGGCGATAGGCTAATAATATTGGAAAAAGCTATCGCTGATGGCTCTTTAGATGGTCTGCTGGTTAGTGAGTTATCAAATCACCCATTGACGGTTGTACTAACCGCAAATCAAGGTAGGTATGTTGCCACTTTTAATGACCTAATTAGAAATTGGAGAAGTGCTAAAATAGTTTCTCCAAATATAAGACACAATAGCTTATATACCGCGTTGAGAATGTCATGGGACTCTATAAAAAATAAAGAATGGGCTAAAAAATTATGGGGAATTGTTTCTCTGTTTGATGACGACTTAGATAGTAATTTACTTGAAAATCACATACTTCCTAAAGAGAGTATCATATCTGAACATAAAAATGCTCTTATAAGTAATAATCTAGTGCGCTATAAAAAAGGTAAATTGACTATGCTAAACCCAATTAAAGGGTTTTGCTTCGAATTTGATGAAAGCGATTTGCTAGCCGAATGTATAGAAATATTACATAGAGGTTTCTGTAAGTTGTTAGAAGGTGCAACAGAAGAAGAAACTGATAAAAAGGAAAAGCACAATATAGTAATAAATAGTTTATCGTATATTATTTGTTTTCAATCTCAAATCTGTAATATTAAAAACTCCCACCTTTCCTTTGAATTACACGAAAATATGCAATCGTATTATCAATATATGCCGGTAGAATCATATGGACTTTTAGAAAACATGATACTCACCTATGTGAATGCGTGGTCAGAAATGCAAGTCATAAGCCTTTATGAGAATATCAGTCACATTTGTTATCTATTGGATTTGCCGGAAGAATCAAAGGAATACTGTCAGTTAGCATTAGAGTTATGTAATAAAATTCAAGAAAACAGTGTCAGAAGGGGCCATATTCTTACCAGTTCAGCTTCTTTATCAATATGGAGAAGCGAACTTTCTGATGCCGAAGCAATGTTAGATGAAGCAATAGATATTTGTGAGCGTGAAAATAATGAAAATGGGAAAGCAAATGCACTTTATAGTAAAGCAGAATTGGAAATACATCGCAACCAGATTCAAAAAGCAGAAAATTATTTTGTTGATGCCAAGGCTCTATACCTAAAAACAAAAAATAATATTGGCCTTGGTAATGTATGCAGAAGTCTCGGAGATTTGAAATCAAAGAGCAATCGTGAGGAAGCAGAAAAATTCTATGATGAGGCAGAAAAATTCTTTTTCATAGACAGCGACCTTCTCGGATTAGCAAACGTTGATCTAGGAAGAGCAAAAATGTACAATAGAATTGATGAATCTTATTTGTCAGAAAAGTATTATAAAAATGCTCTTAACTGTTTCAAACAAACAACGGATTATAATAATTATGCTAAGTTGTTATTTATGTTTGGAAAAAAAGCAACAGATCACTTGGAATCAGCCGAATACTATATTATGGGCATAAAAGCATATGAACAAATAAAAAAATATAAAAATTGCTCTATAGGAACTTTAAGACTTGTTGAAATACTGGTTTTAAATGATCGTCTTGATGAATTGCGAGATGCTCTAAGCCAATGTAAGACTTTTCTAAAATTAAGTGATGATAACAATCTAGAAATATACATAAAAACAAATATACAGAGATTGCTTATACAAAAGGGACTAATAGAAGAAACCGGGATAAGTAGCAACTGCTGCAAAGAACTGGAAGATAGCATTAAGGATGTCTTGGTTCCTAATGTCCTGTTCCTTAATCCCAAGCATTTAAAATTTATAGTATCACTTATAAGTAGAGATGATAACGGTCTGGATTTGCATGAAACACTCGATAAGCTAATTGCAGATATTGATGAAAGAATTGCCAAACTAGAAAGAGAAGAGCAATTACACAAATCAACCTTCACAATTATTGATAGCGTCGGCAACGAAGTATTATGTGAAGTTTTGTTTACTTTTCAAAATTCAGAAACTGAAAAGAATTATATCGTATTTACAGATAATACAACAGATGATGTTGGGAATACAAAAGTGTATGCAAATATATATTATCCAGATGGAACCAATACTCGCCTGGATCCATTAGAGACTGAAGATGAATGGACTACAATTGAGAATATCCTTTCGTCATTACAGACATCTATTTCTCGTAATAGCGTACCGATTGAGGAGGTAATCAGTAGAATTGAAGCTAACTTAAACAATATTGATGAAAAAGAACAAAACCAAAACAACCTTAATACCGTTTCTTCTGCAGCGTATCATGCGTATTCAGAAGGAGATAGTATATCGGCGGAAAGGCTATTTCTTGCGGCAATAGATATTATTGAGAAAAGCAACGAGACACTAAATAACCCTAATATATATATTAATCTGGGATACATGAAAAGGCGTGGTGAGACAAGGCAAACAGACATATCAGTGTTTGATTTATTGAAAGAAACCCCTCACAATTCAGGATCAGCAGTAAGAATTATTAATCTCGCATTGTGTTACCTTACAGGTATTGAATGTAGGATAGACTATGATAGAGCGTTGCAACTTATCAAAGGGATAAAATCCGACTTGACTGACGCAATCTCTTGGTGGTCAAATGAAGAATTGGTAGGTCATGCAGAAAGTAATATTGTGATGTTATTACTTGATTTGGCAGGGTTTATCCAACCCAGTTCAGATGACTCTTTAAGTCAAAGAATTAGGCGGGCACTAAATGACGGCTATGCACTTTCAGATAACCTGTAATAGAATTTGACAAACCTCCTTGACAAATGATGTCTGACGAGATTTTTCTTTGGAATATATTCACCTATCCCAAAGCTTATCTGAGTATCATCTTCTGCGCGAAGACTTCCTTGGGTAGCAAACATGAAATTAGTGCTTTCAGTGTGTAAGCATCAAATGGGTTCTTTCCAACAATAGTTGAAGCGTGATATTCTTTGTGGTAAAATATGCACAAGGAGGTATTGAAAGATGCGAGAATTTGTGGAAATGTTGGATGAGAATCTTGAGTTTGTAAATTACGAAATAAACGGGGACGAACTGCATCTACGAGCAAAATCCAAAAGACAAACCGCAAAATGCTCATATTGCGGCACTGAATCGTTTCAAGTTCATTCAAAAAGGATACGGACGTTAAAAGACTTACCCATGCAAGAGAAAAAAGTAATCATAAAGCTGGAGCAGAAGAAATATTTTTGCAAAAACGAAAACTGTGCCAAAAAGACATTTGCCGAGCAGTTTAAGTTTTATGATGTAAAATCAACAAAGACAAAGCGGTTGCAGGATGAAATAATGCGTGTGGCAATGACTCAGAGTTCTGTGGCAGCCTCGCGATATTTGAGGAACAGCGTTGCCGATGTAGGTAAAAGCACAATTTGTAATATGCTTAAAAAAGGGCTCAGAAGCGAATGTGGATAAAATGGGGATAACTTCAGTCTGCATTGACGATTTTGCGCTGAAGAAACGGCAACGATATGGCACAGTAATGGTAAATGTAGAAACCCGGAAGATAGTTGGCATGATAGAGTCAATGGAAGCAGCTGATGTAGCTGAATGGCTCAGGAATTTTCCAAATATCCGTCAAGTTTCCAGAGATGGCTCAAGACAATATGCAGCAGCAATAACGAAAGCTCACCCTGATGCAGTGCAGGTCAGCGACCGTTTTCACATTGTAAAAAATCTGAATGAGTGCGCAAGGGATGTATTCAACAGACTGTTTCCGGGTAGGGTCACGATACCTATTACACCCGGCACACAGGAATTTCGCTTTGAGGTGCTGATTACCTCAACATCAGAGAAACTCAGAATCGTAAAGAAATTGCGTAGCGATGGGCACAGCAAAAATGACATTATGATGATGACCGGATTAACAGAGCGTGCAGTCAGAAAGCTTCTAAGCATGAGTGATGATGAAATCGTGCAAGGTGCAACAACCGTCCGGGGACGGGAACACGAGCAGGCATTGAAAAAACTGATGGATCGTGCCAATCATGTTAAAGCATTCAGGGATGCCGGCATGAGTATCACAAAAATATCTGAAGAAACTGGATATGGATGGAACACAGTTAAAAGCTATCTTTCAGCTACCTTTTCCCCGGTAAATGGCCATTATGGAAAGCAGAGAGAAGGAAAACTAGCACCATACCGCGACAAAGTGCTTCGGCTCAGGGCAGACGGGAAGAAATACAAAGCAATCCATGAGATAATCAGAGCAGAAGGATTTACCGGCACCCAGGATGCCATCAGAGGGTTTGTCACAAAGGAACAGAGGATAAGGCGTGATATTATATCTACCATTAACGGAGGCAATCCTGTTGAGTTTATAAATAGAAAATGGATGATGCTTTTGTACAAACCCGAAAAAATCCACGGCATTTCCAACGAGCAGCTTGCTGCAGTTTTCGATAACTATCCTCTCGCAAAAACCGTTCTTGATTTGCTCAAAGAATTTAAGGCATTGCTAAAAAAGAAGAAACCGGATTTACTTGCCGCATGGATGAGGAAGGTTGAGACAACCGGAATTCCCGAGTTCGAAGCATTTATAAATGGTCTAAGGCTTGATATTGACGCTGTTAAGAATGCATTCACATCAGATCTCAGTAACGGTCTCATTGAAGGTACCATCAATAAAATTAAAGTCATTAAAAGAATTATGTATGGACGGTGCAGTTTTAAATTACTAAAAAATAAATGCATGATTCCTGAATATTGATACGGACGTCAATCATTTTTGGAAAGAACCTATTAACCGCTTACAACATAAAAATCAATTTTTCCCATTGCGATCATATTTAACATAAAAACATTATGAATATATTTTGCTTTTTAAAGTAAATATAAGTCACTTAGTTATGAGAGGATTATACAAAAATAACGTACTTAGTACAAGTGCTAAAACATAACGACTGATTTTTCACGAAATTACACCTATCCTCATTTCTTCAAGAAACAACGCAAGCACTCTGTCGTCATCAGGGTCAATATCCAGTGCCGCGGGTGATGTTGCTGTGGGTAGGCGGAGTATTATATGCAACCGGTTATTATCAGCTATCAGGTCAGCAGGTATATGCACCTCGTATGTGCCATGCCTGATAATGTTCATTACATCAAGCACCTCACCGTTGACTTCAATCTCAACGCGCTGTGCAATAAGCCGCGGTTGTCCCGGCTCGGGAGCCCGGTAAGACGGCGTAACCAGCGGCTCTGCTGTGAATGAGAAGAGCAGGTCATCATTTATTCGCTGTTCGGAACCTTGTGCGTCACTGAGGAAAAACACAAATTCTGCCATATGCCCCTGTGTCCATGCTCCGGATTCTTCTTGAAGCGGCATTCCGCTCAGAATATGACCGTGATAATTTGCGTTATCTTCATCAAAGTATATTGCTGTGCCAAGCTCGTATGCAGCCAGTTGACGGAGCGGGAACCTCGCTGTTATACGTAGCTCCATATCTTCGAGCTGATCAATATACCATATGTTATTGACCAGTAAATACTCTACAAAGCCCCAAGCGGCATTTGAACTGAAAAATTCTGCCAGTGTTTTCCCATAGTCAAGTGTGAATGAGTATGTGAGCACATTGTCAGCGATGGTCATGCCGTCAGGTATTGTGGGGAGTTCTGCTTGCTCTACCAACAAATTGTTCCTGCGCAGCGTTAGCCTATAATCTCCGGCAGGAAGCAACACACCTAGCGAAATATTACCTGGTGCTAAGAATAACTCAAGTTCCTCCGTTGCGTTTACACGATGAAATCCCAGACTGTCCGTATCAAAGTGCAAAGTGTCAAATGTAGACAGTTCGTACCCTGCGGACTCTATCTGCGCTACTAATGCTGTGTCGGCTGTGTTGATGAGGACTTGATGTCCGACAAACTCTTCGCCAAAGTCAACAATCTTGTGGTCTCTGCCGAAAAACATATGGAGACTGCCCTCATATAGGCTGTTCGTGATATATATTGGGATTTCGGCGGTATCTGCGCAGTGTGGGTATTCGAATTCACGCCAAGTTGGCACTATGCTGTGGCGGTATAGGTTGAACTGGAGGTTTGCAAGGGAGTCATTCCAGCGATCTTGAATGCTCATATATACGTACGGATGCGTCCGGAGCGAGATATTGGAATCATTAAACAAAGTAACTACATGCCGGTATTCTGCAGCAAAGCTTTGAAAGCGTGGCCTATAGTATTGTATTGTCGTAAAACTAAAGTGGTAGAGGAAAAAAGCTAGTACCAGAACTGATAATAAATGCAATTTCTGTTTGCGCACAAGCAAATGAATACTAAAGGAAACCGTGGCTACAAATGCAATTATTATGAAAAACTGTGTAGCATTTAATACATCATCTAATCTCATGAATGCCAGTGCGCCAAGATGTTGAAATATCGCTGAACCTGCGATTCCGGTGCCATATATCGACGGAGCAACTAAGTATGCAAACAGGATATTCACAATAATAATAAATACGGCAGATATCCTAATTAGTTTGCCGACAACCGCTTTTTTCATTTTGTAGAGCAATATTATTGACAAGAGAAAAACCGGCCCGATCGCAGAAGCCCAGTATCTATCATAAAGAAGCCATCTTCTCAAATCCTCAACTGCTGTTTGAGTGAAGGCTGTTAGTAGGATTATTGCGGCTATTTGTGCTATTGTGTAAGTTGTAGCCAAAAATAAAAATATATTTTCCTTTACAAGTTCATATGCACTTTCTCGTGTTTTTCTCCAAATTAAGCATATTACGCAGAAAACTAAGGAAGTGAGAAGCAACGGTGCTAATCCGACTGTAAAAGTTGATGCGCTCCATGTTTGTCCTATCGTTAGTCTAAAAAACGCGCTCAGTGCGGTTATGTTAAAGATAGTTGACAATCTGGCAGGTAAAACTCTAGCAACCAACTCTATAGTGTTAACGAGTTCATCTCCGCCTGCAAGCCACACATTTGCTTGTACATAGCTTATCAAACTGCGGCTTAGAATAAATAGTAATATAAATGACGGGAAGAATACCTTTATATCAATAAGAATCTTCCTATTGATCATTAAGTAACAGAGTACGAAAACAAACACGGCTCCCCAAACAAAAATCATTCTGGTATGAACAAGAAGCCCATAGCACATGAGTATGCTCAACATCAAAGAATAGACACTATTTGACTTTCCGGATTCAACTCTCTTCACCATCAAAAGTAATACGTACAAGATTACCCAGTTGAGAAATACCAGCATGCTTTCATTTGAAACTATATTAGTATTAAGAATATTGTGAGTGAAACATGCCGCCGCTATTGAGGTAATAACACTAAGCTTCCTAACCTCTACTTTAAATATCCCAGTCATTATGTTGTACGCAACAACTCCACTAACTGCTATAAGTGCGGTATTAACTAATCTTATGATAACAAGTATTGCATAAGGAGAAAGCTCAAACAGAAAAACAGGGAACAAAAGAGATGATAGTCCAAAGCCAAAATAAGGCAGTAGCGACACTACCCTACTCCAATCCAGTCCTGCAGTAAATGCGGCACCGGACATTTTAGCTACCTCATCAATATTTGTAATGCCCGGCAAAAAAAACTTGAAAGCCCCAATTGGTACTAAAATAGCAAAAAATATCAAAATCTGCCACTTAAATTTCATGTAGAACATTGATACAAAATTAAGGTTTCCCGTTGAAGGATTTTCATCTTTCATTATCACTTTTTCCTCAGAGTTCATGATAAATACTCTCTCTCTTTATTTCCTAAGTATTTTTGTTACGCCTATAAAGCGAAATGCGATATAACGTAAAACTCGCAATAACAAGCGGTACATATACGAGCATATTCGAAAAAGCTGCTCCAGTTATGCCATACCGTGAGACTAACAACCACACAATCGGACTCGTTATAATCGCAATTATCATCACGACTACCAAATTTGCTTTTTGTAATCGAAGCACAAGTACGCCCACAGCCAATGCATACGCAATTATATTAAATGCTCCGCCAAAAGTCACCAACATAAATTCTCGACTATAATTCGATAAATCAACACTATAAACCCAAGATAGAAGAGGCAAACCGAATGTGTATGCGCAAAGTATAAATACTGCTGACAGTGCTGCCGAAAGTAACATTAGTCTGGTTATACGTTTAGTAAAAGACCTAATATCTCCGGCAGCAAATAATTCAGCTGTTTTGGTTAATTCGGCACCACCAAAGAAAGAAGCAGCTAATAGTCCAAGAAATGTAACGGGCATCAGCAAAATAGAAAGAACAGCCACAGATTCATCAGTGGATAAAAAACCTAAGAAATATTTTGGGGAGTTATATATGAAAGAAAAAACGGAAGATGATATCAATATAGGGGTTACTTTTTTTGTTAGTGTTTTTATTGCAGATACATCAAACTTCACCCTGACACGCTCAAAATTTGTACGGAGATGCCATACATAAATTGCGTAAACAGTATAAATCACTATAGTAGCTATGACGAGAGGTAAAATAAGCGACCGAACGATAAAGGATGTAATAATAAAAGCTACTAAGCTAGTTCCAAATGCACAGACACGCATACGTCCGGCAGTGCGCATCTTACCTTTCTGCTGTAAATCACCCATAAACACATCCGCAATACCATCAGCCAAGTATACAAAGTGAAATAAAACAATCACAATTGCTCTTGAGGTCTCAATCCTTGCGAAAAGTAAAAAAACAACGATTCCTACAGATGCAGCAAGCGCGCTGCAAACTCGTAGTGCTATGTAGGAATTTAATGAAAATTCTTGATTGACATCCGTGCTTTGAAAACCTCTTACCCCAAACAAAGCAAGTACCCGAGAAAGTCCTGCGACAGCAACAGCAAAACTAAGCATACCCGCTTCTGTTAAACCAACAAATCTAACAGTACTAAAAACCATTAAGCTAACATATACAGCAGATACTGCAGAAGCCAAAAGAGTCCAGATGTTATTTTGAAAGTCCGGTTGGCTCATTGCTTTTACAATATTGCGTGCGCTCATCAAAATTACATCTCCACTCTTCATTTTAACACAAGCTCAGTGCTTATCTCCTCGCTATCTTTTATAGTTCGCTGACATTACAGTCGCCAATACTCATACCCCATCTTTGTCACTGTTTCAGGGTTAAACATGCCTTTGACATCAACCAATAGTCCGCCTTTGACTATAAGCTCTCCCAGCACTAGGTTCTTAAACTCATCATGTGCAACTGCCACAATCAAGCAGTCTGCTTGCCGTAAGTTCGCTATCGGCTGTAAGGTTATGCCGTAATGTTCTGCTGATTCCTTGGCATCGGCAATAGGGTCTGCTACCTGCGACATTACTCCATATGAATCTAATTCATTTATAATATCAATGACACGAGTGTTGCGTATATCGGGGCAGTTTTCTTTAAATGTCAACCCTAATATAGCAAACACGGATTTGCTGACATCCCTACCCATCAAAACCAACCTTTTTACTGCATTTTCTGCAACAACCCGCCCCATGCGGTCATTAACTTGCCTTCCGGATAAAATTATTTGAGGGTGATATCCTTTTTTCTGGGCGCAGTAAGCCAGATAATAAGGATCTACACCTATACAATGCCCGCCTACAAGTCCCGGAGTAAAATTTAAGAAATTCCACTTTGTTCCGGCTGCTTTTAGTACTTCCAGAGTATCTATCCCCATCAGGCGGAAGATATGTGAAAGTTCATTAACGAATGCTATATTGATGTCGCGCTGGCTATTTTCGATTACTTTTGCAGCCTCTGCAACTTTTATGGATGATGCGCGATATGTTCCGACTTCTACAACAAGCTCATAAACTTGCGACACAAGTTCCAGCGACTCGGCATCCATTGCGGAAACAACTTTTGTTATTGTCTCTAAGCGATGGATTTTATCGCCCGGGTTAATGCGCTCGGGAGAATAACCTACCTTAAAATCTTTGCCGCATATCAGTCCTGATTTTTGCTCCAAAACAGGAACACAAATTTCTTCCGTAACACCGGGGTAGACGGTGGACTCAAAAACCACAACAGAGCCTGATGCAAGGTGTGCTCCAAGTGTCTCACAAGCACTAATTAGTGGATTAAAATCAGGACTGTTATCCTCACTAACAGGAGTGGGTACCGTCACAATGTGGAACTTTGACTTACCGAGATCATCAGGATTTGTAGTGAAAATAACAGTGCTTTGCTTGAGTTCTTCATCGCCCACTTCGCCAGTAGGGTCAATGCCATTTTTGTAATTTTCCACTTTCGCTTCATCGATATCAAACCCAATAACCGACACTTTTCGTGCAAATGCTATAGCGATAGGTAATCCCACATATCCCAAACCTATAACCGAAAGCGGAGCTTCATTGATTACTATATCATTATATGTCACCATAACTTACTCCATATCTGATAAAATTAGAAAATATACATATAATTGTCGCTGCCGATAGTAAAATGTCCAAATGCTTACTTATAATCATCAAACCCAATGAGTGCGTCTATATACAGTTTTTCCAACCACCTTGCCGCATCTTTAATGTCGTAGCCTGCTTGACGAACCTCTTCAATAGTGTCGCATCGCTTAAAGCCTTGGTAAGCCGACATACGCTCTGCCCATATTTTTGAACCTTTGTCAATAGGAAGAAACTCAACCGGACTCGTAACCTTTATCGCCGACGTGATGGTGTCGGAAAGCAAGCAGGGTAACCCGGCGGCTTGTGCTTCTATTGCTGCTCCGGGAAATCCTTCATGCACAGAGGGGAGAACAAATATATCTGCCGCTTGCAGTAAATCATGAATATCGTTGCGTTGACCCAAGAAACGAATGCTCTCCCCAAGTTGTAGCCTTTCCGCCATCTCAACTAACTCCGGCATCAATTCGCCTGTTCCGGCGAGCAAAAGAAGCAACCGGGGATTTTTCTCTAATGCCTGCGCAAACGCTTCCAGCAGAAACATATGATTCTTAACTGTAAAGAGCCTTCCTACATGTATAATGACTGTATTGTTTCCAATACTCATTTTCTCTCTAATTATGCTTCTTTGATTCGAGTTGTAACGAAATTTCTCTAACTCGCGTGCGCGTGGAAGAATGGTTATTTTGTTTCGAGCCTTTTCTCCAAACATGGACACGCCTGCTTCAACAGAACCGGCAAAACAGTGTGTTGCAAGTGCTCGTGCAATAGGTTGAAAAAACTTTTGGTGTTTTATTTTCAAAGTTCGTACATCACTGCCGCTATAGATGATGCGCACCGAAATTCCGGCTAATTTTGCGCAGAAAGCATCCATCGCAGGATTCAATGGGACAGCATCATGGATATGGATTATTTTTATTTCAGGATTCTCTTTTAGTATATTCCTCAAGCTGAATATGTACTTTACAAGAGACTTTTTTACTGACGGTCTGCGATATAAATTAGCACCGAGTGATCTTGCTTCGTCCTCGTAATAATGTTTATCATCTCCATCATCAGTAATTAGAAAGTCAAACTGAACCTTTGTTCGGTCTATGTTGCGGTAATAGTTCATGATGGTTGTTTCACCACCGCCAAGATGAAGCCCCCATGATAATATATATAGTACACGCACCACTTTTTTCTAACCCTTTCCGATAGGATTTAATATCGTATTACTTTTGCTCTTGACTTTTATACCACTCTATAGCAGCACTTATGCCATCAGAAAACCCACATTGAGGCTCATATCCCAAAAGCTCTTTAGCCTTTGTAATATCGGCATGTGAATGTTTTATATCTCCGACTCGTTCTGCACTGAATAAAGGTAAAATATCTTTTTGAATAACGTTTGTCAGCGTGTTATACATATCTATTAAGCGAGTTCTCTCCCCGTATGCGATATTGAATATTTGCCCGGCAACCTCGCTTGTTGCTTTGCACGCTCTCAGGTTTGCCTCCACTACATTTGTAATATAGGTAAAGTCTCGTGATTGCATACCATCACCGAAAATCACCGGTTGCTCATCATTTAGGATTTGTTTTATAAATAGAGGGATAACAGCGGCATATTCACTGTTAGGGTCTTGTCTTTTTCCAAAAACATTGAAGTACCGCAACCCATAGGTGTCTAAACCATAAAGACTTTTATATAAGTACCCGTAGTCTTCACAAGTGGATTTTGTAACAGCATATGGAGATAGGCTTCGTCCCTCAATACCTTCTTTTTTTGGCAATTCTGCGCTATCTCCATAAACGGACGAACTGGATGCATATACAAATTTCTTGATGCCGTTTTTTACAGAAGCTTCCATCATATTGAGCGTTCCTGCAACGTTGACTTTTTCGTATAAAAGCGGAAATTTGATACTTCTGTTGACACTTCCTAAAGCTGCTTGATGCAAAACATAATCCACACCTTGGGTTGCCCGGGCGCAAATATCAAAATCGCAAATATCTCCTTGAAGAAAAGTGTAGTTCGGGTTATCGATAAACATATCAACATTTTCCCATTTACCGGTTGAAAGGTCATCTAAGCAACGCACCTTACAATTCCCCATACTGAGTATAGCTTCACACAAATTAGAACCGATAAATCCGGCTCCACCGGTAACAAGAAAGATTGTCGAGTCCTTAAAGTTCATATTACAGCCTCCATTGATCATGAGCTAGCAGCTTAGAAATGTGTACATACTATATGCTATCCCGCTTTCTTGCGACAATACCTATATTGCTGGAAAACGCACCGGATTGCGATTCAAACAATAACGGTATGAACCGAATCGCTCTGAGAAAAATAAGAATCATTAAAAAAATGGCTCTTTTGATTAATGCGCCTTTATAACCTCGCACAATTCTGGGGAGTCCAAAATACCCACAAAAAAGTATTTGAAAATCATTATTTGCAACGGCTGTTTCCCATTCTTTAGGATTCATTGATTCAAGAACAAGGGTTTCCATAGCTTCATGAGAGTCAAAAAAGCTTATCATTTTTTTTTGCAGCCCCACTCTATAATTGGGAGCGGTTATTAGTAAATATCCACCATCTTCTACTAAGTTACAGTGCCGGTCGATGATGTCAATATAATCATTAAAATGTTCAACAAAACCAAATGACATAACCACGTCATATTTCTTTGAAAACTGATGCTCCAGAAAATCCGCTTGTATGATTTCGGTAACATGCAAATTATCATTTTTAAATGAACTATGCATTTTGGCCGAACTATCAATAAAATCAATTCCGTTAATGTTGTAACCATGCTTTTCCAGAATCCTGAGATACTCCCCCGGATAGCAGCCAATCTCTATTACTTGTTTACTGTAGTCTCCTTGCGGAATATATTTTTGTATGAGTTTAGATATTATTTTCTCTTCTCGAAATCTAAAGAGACGTTTCAACAATGTTGCTTTGCCGGTTGCTTTATGTGCGGACTCCCAGTATGATTTATTTGTGAGTTTCATTGTATAGAAATTATCTCCTGTTTCATATTTTCTTAGTTAACGTTATAACTAAATGCCCACTATTGCTTTCATCTGCATATCTTAATCTTTTGTAATAACATTTCCATATTTTTTTGTGAAGCCATCTTGCATTAATTATCAGCAATCTGTTATGGGTATACTCCAAAAATTTATTAAGAATTTTGTTTTCTTTGCAGATATAATCGTGTGACACAATATCTGCTGCTATGCCTGAATCGAGTAGCTGTTGACGGAATAAAGTAAAGTCATAATGCCGATAGTGTTTTGGAGTAAGGGGGACATTTTTTGACGGAACACAGATTATAACTGTACCGCCATCTCGTACTCTTTCGAATAGTGTTTGTAGGAATGTTTTGACATATTCATCAGGAATATGCTCTAATACTTCTATTGCAACCACTACATCATATGTCTCATTTAGATTAGCAGCATCAACACATTCAAATTTTGCATTTCCACTGTTAAATGCTTTCGCAAAAGCAATTCCTCTTTCAGATAAATCAACGCCCTTCACACAGTTTACATTTCTTACTACTTGATTGATAAAAAAACCGTCACCGCAACCAACGTCAAGCAGCGAGTTTGGGCTCAGTCTCTGCACTATTTCGTTTATATGCAGCAAGTAACAAAAATATTCGTAACCATATCTATGTTGCCTATAAAGCACAACATGATTCGACTCCATGTAGGGTATATAATGATATGGAAAGATATATTCTTCGTCTTGCAATCGAAATTTTTCAGTATTTATGTCATTTGTACTCATTACATATAAGCTCCTTCTTCATGACGCTTACATTATATGCGCCAAATGCGAAAACAAGTCTTCTGAGAAATTTTAATGGGATTTTTGCTATATATGGTTCAATCGCTATCTTGAACTTTATCAAAGCCTTACTTTTCACGTTAAATATCACGCTTGTTGCCGGAATTGAAAAACAGGCTTGTGAGTGTTTGATGTTGTGTTTTTTCATTGCATCTGTTACTTCGCTGAAACTCATTTCCATAAAATGTGTACCTAAGGCCTTTGAGCCAAACGGCAGAAAATACATTGAAACATCGCCGGGACCTAGATATTTATTTGGTATAATAGCGTAAACATAAGCATTCTGTTTCAGCTTTTTAGTTATTTCTGCAAAGATGATTTCAGCTTCATCAGGAACAAAGTGCTCTATCACAGAGTCTGCATAAAATAAATCAATGGTATTATCAGGTAATCTCCGGATACAGTCAAGAATATGCCCTTGTGTTATCTCCAATGCAGGATTGGCCTCTATCAATGACTGCATCGAGGGCTGGATAAAAACATCACATCCTTTGATTTGCAAATTTTTCGGGTTAAAATGCTTCCAATCTAATACCTGCTGTATAGCATGACCCCTTCCAACGCCTGCTTCATAAAGCACGCAACCTCCATCGAGCAATTTATCGGTTAGTAGTCGTTTTAGCAGTTTTACACTCTTTTTTGAGGCCCCTTCATTGACAGTGTTAAATCCCTCTTTTTCTGCGATTTCATCTTTTATTTTACTAACAAACTCATAGCCTTCATTCAGCAACTCTGTACGCTCAAGAGAAAATGGCGGAAGACGCAACGCTTTCTCGCAAAATATACATTCTTCGTCGAAGTGAAGTCTTTTCAAATCGTTGACAGACATTCCCGACAGACTAACTTCTTCGCCATTTGACAGTTTTGTAAGCACTTTTTTCATGTTTTTCTTAACCGCTCCCGTAGCATCGGCACGTAATTTTGTGTATGGTACTTTTCCAAAAACAGTGTTCGAATATTTTCATCAAAGTAAATATACTGTGGATTCTCTGCATATACGTTTATTGCTTCGACAAATTCCTGCGCCGTATTGCAGCGGTATATATTCCTCAGCCCTTCAACCTCATACCCTTCCAATGCCTCATCTGTAGCAAATGTTGGTTTTCCATACATGAAAGCTTCGGCAGTTTTCACTTTCATTCCGGAGCCGAATAGAATTGGCGATACAATTGCGTTGGCGTTGTGATAGTGTTGAGATAAGTCCTCAACAGTCCCAATAATTTTGACATTATTTCGAGTTAGTTTAGTTGCCAGTCTTTCAAATCCCTTGCCAACAACTGTAAATTCTGCACTTACATGAGGCATGACTTCATTAACAAACCATGTGACACCATTTTCATTTGAAGCCATAAACGAACCGACAAAAAGCAGTTGCAACTTTGAAGATGCACTTCTCGCACCGATATCTACTTGCACAAAAGTATCATCCATTGTCATTGGTAAAATTAAATCAGAAGCTCGCCTATAATATCTCTTTAGCTGCTCGTCATCTCGTTTATTGAGAGAAATAATCACATCAGCAGTTTTTACAGCCAAGCTTTCGTTACGTTTAATAGCCGGGTATTGGAAAATTCGTATTGGCTCTTCGGAAATTCTGTTTTCAAGAAAATCCAACTCTATATCATGCATGAATAATATTTGTTTCATATCTTTTGGCAATCTCTTCTGCAGAAGCCCCATCTTTGAACACTCGAGGAAAACAACATCGCAACGTAATTGGGTTATATGTGCTAAAATCTGATTTTCCAGTTTCTTTCCAAACATCACTCTTGATTGCAAAGTGTTCCTCAGCAAATACTTCATTTTGCTTCGGTTAGAGAAAAAAGCAGCTACGTTTCCATTAGCACTTGGTACAAACTCTCTGTGCATGGTTATTGCGCAAACAAAAACATTTTCTTCCCCAAAGGCTTGTCTTAATAAATATAAATTCCGGTTGCTACAATGAATACCGCCTGTATTTGATGAACCGAGTATTTCTTCCATTGTTATATATGCTATTCTCAAATTTCTTTAACCCTTTTCTCAATAAGCAACTCACGAAACACAGACACATACTTTGGCGTATGATATTTCTCTAAAAACCGCTCACGTATATTTTCATCATACGGTAAATAATGTTTCTTCTCGGCATAAGTATTTATGGATTCAATAAAAGCTTTCGCTGTATTGCATCGGTATACATTCTCTAAATCGTCCACCTCATAACCCTCAAGAGCTTCATCGGTAGCAAACATAGGTTTGCCATACATAAGTGCCTCAGCAGTCTTAACCTTCATACCTGCGCCAAAGAGGATTGGAGACACTACAGCATCAGACACATGATAGTACTCAGATAACTGCTCAACTGTTCCTATGACTTTCACATTGCTCCGATTCAGCTTATCCGCAAGCTTCTCAAAACCTTTGCCAACAACGGTAAACTCAGTGTTCACACGCGGCATAACTTCATTTACAAACCAAGTAATGCCCTGCTCATTCGGTGGCATGAGCGAACCCACAAAAAGCAATTTGAGTAGTGGAGAATTTAAAGGTCTTTTGGTAACATCTGCTTGTACATAGTTGTCTTCCATAGTGATTGGCATAATCAAATCTGCATTACGGTCATAATACTCCTTTAAGTTTGCAGCGTCCCGATTATTCAGAGAGATAATCACATCGGCAATTTTCACTGCAATAGCTTCATTACGCTCGAAGGCTCGTTTCAACACGATGCGCTCAGGATGTACGCGCATTGACTTCTTTATGTGTTCTGCTTCTATGTTGTGAATGAAAAGTACTTGCTTAATGTCCTTTGGCAAACGTTTCTGCAAATATCCCATCCGCGAAAACTCAATGAATGCTACATCACAGTCCAGACTTTTAACATGGTGTAACACAGAATCTTCAACATCTTTACCAAACTGCAACCTGCCATATAATATGTTCTTTAGGATGCTGTATTTGCTTCGGCTGGAGAAAAACACGGCAGTGTTATCGTACGATTTTGGCACAAATTCTTTATGCTTAGTTATCGCACACACATAGATATTTTCTTCGCCAAAGGCTTGCTTAAGCAGACTTAGATTCCTTTTGCAGCATTGAATGCCGCCGTCGTTAGCCGCACCAAGAATCTCTGATGCTGTAATGTAGGCAATCTTCATCCTGCTCCAAGCTCCTTTTGCGGCATTGGCGCATTGGTTTCTCCCATCTTTCTGCTTATGCTCAGAACATGCCTACGGTTATATGTGAGGTAAACCCGTAGTGCAAATATAGACACCCTGACACCAAACATTTTACACAATGTGCCAATAGACTTGACATATGGTCTTGAGGCGTGCTTCAGCACGAAGGAATATTGCACCATTGCTTCAATGTCTCGCTGTATAAGCTGCTTGGTTTCGTCGTCTTTGCAGTAGACAACAGCCCCTGCTACCATACCCAGCCAGTAGGCATATGGTGAAGACATAAAATCAAGCAATGCGTTGTTGTCGTAACTGTCGCTGTCAGAAAAAATTGTTTTGAATATCTGAATATAGTCATGTTGAATCAGATATTTCTTATTTGTCAATGCGGTACGCGCATTTGGATTCGAGCGTCTGAACGCATATGCAACCATGTCATACCTGTCAAGCGTCCGGATGCATTTGAGCAACTGTGCAGTATATAACGTATCTTCACCGCCATATGTGCCAATCAAATAATGAATTTCGTTATCGCGTATCAATTGAAGCTTAATGACTTTTGTGTGGAGCACCGAAGAAAAACACTTTGGTGACCTTTTCAGCAATGCCTTCAAAGCTGTTTGAGTTTCCTTTTCATAAATCTCACTCCTGGGACAGCTTCCTTTTTGGAATACGGGTTTCTTGTTGTTGTCAAAAAACTCTTCATACTCAAAAGACAGCATATCAACACCGGATTCACTTAAAAGTTCTGCAATATCTTTGACAACATTACTATCTAAATAATAGTCATCGCAGTCCATTTGCATTAAATATTCCCCGCTTGCTCTTTCTATACCAAAGTTCTTTGCAGAACTCGCACCTCCGTTTTCTTTATGAAATACCTTTATACGTGAGTCCTTATCTGCGTATTCCTGAATAATTGCCGGAGAATTGTCAGTGCTACCATCGTTCACTAATAGAATTTCCATGTCAGAATATGTTTGCATATGAACCGAATCCAAACACTCACGAAGTATATCCTCCTGCGTGTTGTATATAGGAATAACTAAGCTGATTTTGATTGACATTTTGCTTCCTCGCATAACTACTATTTGCGCATAATTTTTTTGATTCTACAGTTATCTCCCCAAATTGCGGGGGAATCATATGGTCTGTCCGGGAATACACCGTATTCCAAACGAATGTTCATTCCATGCTCTTTTATGAACGCTTCTACTTTTTCTCCAAGACTTTGTGGAATGCCGCTGCAACAGTTTATTATTCCACTTTCATTGCATTGAGTTGCGACAGCCGCAATCTGCTCGGCAAGAGAATTTATATGTATGAAATCATACTTATTTTTTCCGCTGTTAAGTGGGAAAGTTTTCTTGCCATTTTTTTCCGCTTGAATGAGTTTTGAAAAAATAGATTGGTTGCGCAAATCGTCACCATAGACATAATAACCACGTAACCATTGTACTGAAGCATCCCTACCATTCGCGAATAAAAAGGTGCTACGCCTCAGGGAATCCTTGGCAACACCATACATACTGATTGGATTGCATGGAGTTGATTCAGTAACAGGACCTTCGTGATATCCAACCTCGTGCATCGAACCCATGACTGCCAACTGCTTGAGCCCACCATTTAACATGTTCATTATAAACATATAATGTTTTGAAAGATTTATCATATGATTGTCTGAATTATGTGAAAACCCGTCTTGCCAAGCCAGATGTACACATACATCAGGTTTCTTTAGGTCACTGAATGCTTCTGCCCCTAACGAAAATAAATCCAAGTTGATAATTTCCGCGCGATCGTCAATTTCTTCTGTGCGAAAATCACAAGCAATCACACTTGCGCCTGCGTCCAGTACAGATTTAACAACATGCTTCCCAATATATCCGTTTGCACCGGTTATCAGCACTCTCATTATGTTTTCCTACACATTCTTTCTTCCCACAACCATGCACACAATAACAACGACAAGAAAAGCTGCTCCAACAATGCAGTAGAATGCCCCGCCCAATGCGGCAGGCACGATTTCTAATTTGCTCTTGAGCGTTGCAGAAGATTTTTCCATTAGCACATTCGCCCTATGAATACAGGTTGGCTACTCGGCGTCCAACTATCAAAAGGTGTACTTTTTTAGACTAAAAAACGAAGCTTATATATGCAAAACTTCGTTTTCGAAATATAGACCTTTATATGAATCCAATTTAAAGCAAATGTTGCATAAAATTGGAATTATTACAGTTTTTATACCTAAAAACACAAAATCCCCTTTTCAAATTACTCGGAGTGGGGTTTAATATTCCTATGAAGGGGTGATTTCAATCAAAGAATACGCTTATGTCCGGGTTTCTTCAAAAGACCAAAAGGAAAAACGTCAGGTTGTTGCTATGGAAAGACGTGGGATACCGCCGGAGAGAATATTCTCGGAAAAGACGAGTGGTAAGGATACTAAACGACCCATGCTCCGCTCGCTCATGAAGGTTGTTAAAAAAGGCGACACTGTAGTTGTTGAATCCATCAGCCGTTTTGCTCGCAACACAAAGGATTTACTTGAGCTTGTTGAAAGGCTGACCAAAAAAGGGGTAGAGTTTGTCAGTCTAAAGGAGCACATAGACACAACAACACCGACAGGGCGTTTCACGCTGACTCTTTTCGCGGCAGTTGCTGAACTTGAGCGTGAGTATATCTTAGAAAGGCAGGCAGAGGGGATTGCCGTCGCTAAAGCGCGAGGGGTGCCTTTTGGTCGTCCTGTAAAAGAGCCACCAGAATATTTCGCTGAGGTGGTGGACCGCTGGGAACAAGGGAGAATAACTTTTGATGAGGCTTTGGCACAAACAGGACTGAAAAGAGCCACTTTTTATAATCGTTTGAGGGAACTTAGAATGGAGAAAGCCGTCAGTGAGTGAATATGCTTGATGAAATGTCAATTTCACATTTTAATAAAAACGCTGTCAATAACCTTTAAAAATGTCACCCCCTAGCGTCGTTAATTATCTCTTGAAAATGTCACCCCTCATTCTGTAGTTAGCAGGCATATGGGCGCTCAAAAATTTCTTGAACAATGTCGAAAACCTCG
>Ga0209755_10002597_pt1 | contig 24440 bp, 18 predicted proteins | sample TergutCo191P1_FD_187301 | JGI IMG/M metagenome (GOLD analysis project Ga0209755, IMG submission 187301) | Cornitermes sp. P1 segment gut microbial communities from Petit-Saut dam, French Guiana - Co191P1 (SPAdes) (version 2) | ecosystem: Host-associated > Arthropoda: Insects > Digestive system...
AATATGCTACCGTCGATTTTCATAGAAACAGCTTGTACCGCAAACTGGATGTTCAAAGCATTCAGGAACTTTTTGTAAAGTACGGAAAAGCGGAACAGGCTAACACCGCAGAACAAAATAATCCACAGCCGCCGCGCTATGTGCCGGAAACCGAAGCTGCAGACCCCTCTGCGGCAGCGCACACCGCTCAAACTGCTGCGCCTTCATTTACCGCAAAAAAGAAAAATCTTGTTCCCGTTATAATAATAGCTCTTGCAATTTCTTTTTTATTAAATTTGTATTTTATTTTTTCATTTAATTCACAGAAATCAGCCGAATTGAATATTACGGGGAAATCATCATCCTATGCATCGGAGGAAAAACCATTAATAATACCCATGAAGCAGCATGAACCATGGGGATGGATTTTCCTGTTCCACCCTCCAAACTTTTTTGATCCAAAAATAACCGAAGGTGAAATTTATACCTTGCATTATCAATTTTCATCGGATGTTGATCTGGATTTTTTATACATTATTCTTGCCGATGATCTTGGAACTGTGTCTGAACCTTATTATATGCAGCTATCCAAAAAGGCGTTTATAAGTTTTGGAAACGTTATCGCAAACACCGAATACGCAGGCAATGTATCATTAACTGCGCAAAAATCGGCAAGCAGCGCAGATCACTACGCAAACATAATAGAAATAAACACAAATAACGGCGCAAAAAGCCAGCCAACTATAACCTTTACAAAGTTTGAACTTAGCAAAATAAAATCTGTGTCAAAATGATACAAAATTAGCGCATATTTTTTCCCTTGTGTCATTATTACACAAAAACGTAGTCAACTGTTAACAATTTTTATTAAATTAATAAAAATTGAATATCTCAAGCGTCTCTAGAGGGTCTGTGAGCGGAAATTACGCCTTCTGGCTGCGTTTTTCCCGCTTGGCACAGTTTTTGCTAATAAATTTATGTCGACGAGGACAAGCGGAAGCGCCCGCCGTAAGGGGGATGGTTCGTTGAACCGTGATTTCCGCAGGGAATAAAATTCCAATATCCCGTAGGACAAGGACAAACTCATGAAAACGTTAAATGTTTACCGCCCCATTCAAAATGCACTGAGCGATTTTGACAGGTACTTCGAGTCTTTTTTTCCGGACTCGCTGCTCGCGCCCGCAGCAAGAATTTTTGACCAGCTGCCCGCTGTGGACATTCTGGAAACAGAAAGCGCGTACAATCTGGAAATGGATCTTCCCGGCTTCGATGAAAATTCCATCGATGTTCATGTTGATGGTTCGAGCCTGACAATCGGTTCAAAGCAGACTGAGGAAAAAAAGAGCGAATGTAATCAGGGGACATACATGCTTCGCGAGAGGAAAATGAGCGCCTTTACCCGCTCATTTAAGCTGCCTGAAAACGCAGACCCGCAAGCTGTAAACGCGTCTTTCAAAAACGGCGTGCTCAGTCTTGGCATAAAAAAACGCGCCGAAGCGCAAAAGCGGATGATACAGATTAATACGGCATAGAGCGCGCTAAAATTAAAAGTAAGCCCGTCCGGCGTTATATTGATACCGGACGGGCTTTTTTCTTGCTATACAAGCGATAATTTAAAAGGTATAATACATTCTCAGCATAAAATAAATTTTCGTAAATTCATACCCGGGAGAGAGATAATGAAAATAAAACATTTATATTTACTTTTAAAAATGAGCGCCGTTTTCTTGATTGTAACCGCCGCGGGACTTGTGTTATCCGCCTGTGCGACAAATCATAATCGCGGCGAATACGACGGCGCGAATGTCTTAATTACAATTGATACAAGCGTAAGGTATCAGTATGTGCGCGGCTTTGGCGGAATGGAAGTCGGCTGGGGAAACTTTCCGCAGACCGGCACAGCCGATACGGAACTTATGTATAATCCCGATAAAGGTCTGGGATTAAATATTTTGCGCGTAATGATAATGCCCAATAACACTGATATAAACGTGACAATGAAAGAGGTGACAAGCGGTTCAAGACCGGATTATTATGAAAATGTAAAAATCGTAAACAAACACGGCGGTTATGTTCTTGCAAGTCCGTGGAGTCCGCCGAAAGAATGGAAAAGTAATAATTCAACTAACGGATCGGGAAAACTAATACCTGCGTTTTATCAGGATTACGCGAATTATCTTAGAGCTTTCGCGCAAAATATGTACGATAACGGCGCGCCGATCTACGCTGTTTCCATTCAGAACGAACCGAATTACGAAGCAAATTATGACGGCTGTTTATGGAGTCCCGCTGAAATGAGGGACTTTTTTATTCAGACGGGTCGTTTTACAGAGGGCGTTAAAGGTTTTGGCAGAGGCGTGGAAATACCTTCGGTTATGAGAATGACAGCCTCTTCGGCGAATCATCCCAATATCCATGACGCCGCGATGAACAATCCGCAGTCAAGAGCCGTAATCGATATTGTCGCCCGTCATACCTACGGCGACAGATTAAACCGTTACGCGAAAGCCCTTGATCATCCTGATGATCCAAAAGAAGTCTGGATGGCGGAACACAATATAAACAGCGGACTCCAGCAGGGTCATCTTGACTGGACATGGAACTATGTATGGAAGTTCATGAACGACATTGATTTAAGCATCAGGTTAAATGACGAAAGCGCGTTTATCTGGTGGGCGGCAAAGCGTTTCTACAGTTACATCGGCGACGGTCAGTGCGGAACGACAGAAGGCGCTATTCTTCCGCGCGGCTACGGAGTATCGCATTATGCGAAATTCGCTAAAGAAATGTACCGCGTAAAAGTTACAGGCGAAGGAAGAACAAGCGACGGCGATAATCTTACGTCAAGATTTCTTAACAGCCACTCTGACTCGATAGACAGCGTAACGGCGAAAGCGACGGCGTTTGTATCGCCTGACGGCAATACAATCAGTATTGTTATGTATACGCCTACTTACACAACAGGCGAAGACGGCATAGATTTGGGGAATGTTAAAATACAGCTTCCCGAAGATTTTATAATACGCGAAGCTTCGGCAATGCGTTCCAGGAATAACAGTTACGCGAAATGGGAAAATGTGAAAATAGGCGAAGACAAAAACTCGGCGTTTGTTAAAATGCCGCCCGGGAATATACTTTCTATAAGGTTTGAAAAATAGATTTACAAACCAGAACTTACCATTCTCCGTAACCCGTGATAGTATCGCGGAGGAAGTACGCGCTGTCTTTCGGCGTTCGTTTCAGCGTTTTAAAATCAACATGAATAATGCCGAAACGTTTCGTGTAACCAAATGACCATTCAAAATTATCCAAAAGCGACCAGACGTAATAACCTTTCAAAGGTACGCCTTTTTTTATCGCTTCTGCGCAGGACGCAAGATGCTGCTGAAGATATTTAACGCGATCCTTGTCATGGATTCTGCCGTCTGCGGTTACTACATCTTCATAAGCGCAGCCGTTTTCCGTAATGTAAATCGGAATCTCTTTTTTGCCGAACGCGCCTTTGGAAATTTCCGCAATCCACAGAAGCTGTCTTTCCATGCCGCCGGGCGTTATGGGCCATCCCATGCCGGTTGTGTCATGCCAGAAAGGTTTCATCGTGTATTTAAAAACAGCCGATTCATCCGCGGCAGCCGGAGATTCAGAGTAAAAGTTTACTCCGATAAATTCGATCGGCTGCGCGATTAATTCCAAATCGCCGTCTTTAACAGGTATTTTGGCGCCCGTAGCTTTTACAAGTTCAGGATAGCCTTTGCCAAGGCATGGGAACATAAAAATCTCTGTGGCGAAAGCTCTTGCCAAATCAGCCGCTTTTTTATCCGCTTCGCTTTTTGTAGCCGGTCTTGGAGTGGTCGGATTCCAAGTAATTCCAATCGGCGCTTTTAATCCGGTTTTGCGGTATTCTCTTACGGCGGCGCCGTGCGCCATATTCACGTGGTGCGCGGCTGCCAGAGCTTTATCCAAATCGCGGTATCCGGGCGCATGTACGCCGTAAAGGTAGCCGAGAAAAGCTACGCACAAAGGTTCATTTATGGTTATCCACATATCAACCAGATCGCCGAGTTCCCTGTAACAGACTTTGACATATTCTTCGAACGCATCAACAATCGATCTGTTTGTCCAGCCGCCTTCATCTTCAAGCGCCTGCGGCAGATCCCAGTGATACAATGTTACGCAGGTGTGTATGCCCTTCTTGTGCAGCTCTTCACATAACCTGCGGTAATACGCGATCCCTTCGGGATTCACCTTGCCCCTGCCTTGAGGAATAATTCTGGGCCATGCGATAGAAAAACGGTAACTCTTAAAACCCAGTTCCGCCATTAAAGCAACGTCTTCAGGATAACGATGATATTGATCGCAGGCAATATTACCGTTTTCACCCGCATAAACCGCCGTAGGTTTGCGGGAAAAAGTGTCCCATATACATTCGCCCCTGCCGTCCTCGTATGCTGCGCCTTCAACCTGATAACTGGCAGTAGCGGTCCCCCAGAGAAAATCCGCGGGAAAACTTAATTTTTCCATTATAACCCCCTGATGTAATACACCATAATTTTAAAAACTTGACAAGATAACCATTCCTATATAGTATATACTGACAGGAAAGTTCATGCCAGATAAAATCAGGTTATTAAAGAGACCGGGACAGGATGTTGTCACTTATTTGAAGCGTTCATGGATGCTTTATTTGATGTTAGCGCTCCCGGTAGCCTTTTTTGTCATTTTCCGCTACATTCCAATGGCAAATATCGTCATAGCTTTTAAAAACTACAATTTAATCGGCGGTCCGTGGATTACAAACGACGCGCTGGTGGCAAAAGGCATTCTTCTTGATTATTGTACAGGTTCACCGCACGAGCCGAACTGCGGTCATTGGGTAGGTCTTGACTGGTTTATAAAGGCTTTCGGCGACGGCGCTTTCTGGCGCGCTGTGCGGAATACCTTGGTGCTCAATATGCTGGACCTTGTTATTGGTTTTCCGGCTCCGATCATCCTTGCTCTTGTTTTAAATGAACTTGTTTTTCAAAAGTTTAAAAAGGTAACCCAAACTATTATATACCTGCCTCACTTTTTATCATGGATCATTGTATCAAGCATGGCTACAAGGCTTTTAGCGCCGACAAACGGCGTTATAAACGTCTTCATAGTGGAAACATTCAGCAGAATATGCGATGTCCATTCAAGTTTGGGCGCAGCGCACGTTTCAGGATGCCCGGATTGTCATATTGTCCAGCCGATTAACTTTTTAATGAATAACGCCAACTGGATCGGCACTTATATAGCTTTCGGCGTGTGGAAGGAAATGGGCTGGGGAACGATCATCTACCTTGCGGCAATAACAGGCATCAACCCTGAATTATACGAAGCCGCGGAAGTTGACGGCGCCGGACGCTGGCGCAAATTGTGGCATATCACCCTGCCGGGAATCAGACCTACAATCGTAGTTTTATTAATCATGAATATAGGACGTATTTTGGGAATCGAATTTGATCGTCCATTTACTATGGCAAACCGCGTCGTCATGGAAGTCGCGGACGTAATATCGACGCTGGTTTACCGCGTAGGTATTTTAAATTGGCAGTATTCATACACTGCCGCTGTCGGATTGTTCCAGTCAATTATATGCGTAGTATTCCTTGTCGGAGCGAATACATTGGCAAAGCGGTTCGGCGAACGCGGAATATGGTAGGTTGATGATATGCCCAGAAGAAGAAAAGAAGCCAGTTTAGGCGATTTTATTGTTTTTACAATTTGTATTTTAGTAATATTGATATGTATAATGCCGATGATAAATCTTTTGGCGCAGTCGCTCAGCAGTTCAGACGCGGTAATCAACGGGAAGGTGTCGTTCCTGCCTGTCATTAACAGGGGAATGGAAACAATCGAAGGAAGCGGTGAAGGCAGCGAAGACTATAGCGCAGGTAACGATTATTCAAGCGGCGAGTATGATTATTATGCCGATACCGGAGGCGATTACGACTATTACGCCGACACAGGCAGCTATGACTACTATGCCGATTCAGATTACGAGTATGATTATTACGCCGACACTGACGGCGAGTACGACTACTACGCCGATTCAGGCGATTACGATTACGATTACGGCAGCGGCGGAAATGATTACAGCGCGTGGTACAGAACCGAAGAAGGCGGAAAGTTAACTTATAAATTCGGTATGACCATGGAATCATACAGATACGTATTCATGGATCCGGCGTTTACGCGTTCGATGTGGTGGACGGCAATTCTTACCGTTATCTGCACTTTAGTTTCTCTTACAATGACAGTGTTATGCGCATATCCGCTTGTCTTTGACTGGCTTAAAGGAAGAACGCTGCTCAACACATTGATCATTTTTACAATGTACTTCAGCGCGGGAACAATCCCGAATTATATCCTTATGAAATCGCTCGGGCTTTTGAATAATCCTCTTGTTCTTATAATTCCAAACTGCCTGTCGGTTTTTTACATGATCATCCTTCGTTCCTTCTTCTACGGGATCCCTGAAAGTTTAAGGGAATCCGCGGAAATAGACGGAGCAAATCCGTTTACAATTTTAATCAAAATCTATCTTCCGTTATCTCTGCCTGTTTTAGCGACGCTCGCCCTTTTCTACGCCGTCGGCAGATGGAACGGTTTTTCCGACGCTCTTGTATACATAAGCAACGCGTTCCAGCAGTGGTTCCCTGTTCAGTTAAAACTCTGGACTCTTATCCAAAACCAGACGTCTATCGACGTAACTACGGTAGAAATGGTAGCGGGCAGCGTCCCCCGTGCTTCTGACGCCATGAAAGCCGCAGCAATCATGTTTGCCACAGTGCCAATCCTTGTAGTTTATCCGTGGCTCCAGCGCTATTTTATTACCGGTGTAACCATCGGAGCGGTGAAGGGTTAATCTTTTATTGGATTATCGCTGACATTTGCGGAGAGAACCCTCCCCGCGGATGTTTGGCTAAATCATAAATTTCATTTTATGGAGGAGATATTATGAAAAGAATCGTATTGGCGCTAGTCGTGCTGATGATGGCATCAACGCTGCTGTTTGGGCAGGTCAGAAGACCCGCGGCTCCTGCGGCGGCGGCTCCGGCTTTACCGGCTACAGGAAAACTTACAGTGGAAGTTTTTGACCGCGGCTCAGACGGCGGAAGAACCCGCGCTCATGACAACGAATGGACAAAATGGATTAAGGAAAAAGTAAAAAAAGACCTTAATATCGACATTACCTTTGTCCCTGTCGGCAGATGGTCGGAAGAGACAGACATTACAAACCTTATGGCGTCAGGAAGCGCTCCCGATCTTTGTTATACCTATAACCTTGGTATGATAAATTCATTCAGGGATCAGGGCGGCATTATGGATCTTGCGCCCTATGTCAACACATATCTTCCCGATCTTAAAAAATTGCTTGGTTCGGATCCTTCATTCCCCGGAAAAGAATTAATTGTCCGCGATGTCGATCCAAGAACAGGAAGACTTTATTCCATACCAAGTTACCGCGTAGCGATCGCGCAAAGAAATATTTTTATTCGCAAAGACTGGCTGGATAAACTTAATCTGCCTGTTCCGCAGAATTTTGGTCAGTTGTACGGAGCTCTCAGAGCGTTCCGCGATCAGGACCCGGGCGGCGTAGGCAAAAACAGGGTTGTACCTTTCGGCGTCAACAGCGACGCGCGCTGGGGGCTCTCGGACCTTATCCATAATTTTATAGATCCTAAATTGAGCGACAGAGATCGCTGGATTTATGATATCGCGGATCGCTTTATTTATATGCCGGGATACAAAAAAGGCGTTCAGGAGATGAACAAGTGGTACAACGAAGGGCTTATCTTTAAAGATTTCCCGCTGATGACAACAGCCGACGCTTTTTATAATCAAATTAAAAGCGGCGTTGTCGGCGCCATCTGTCAGAACTGGGACTTCCCCTACAGAACAGACATGAGCATTCTTGAAGACCTTCGTAAAAACGTTCCCGGCGCGGATTTTGTTCCCATCAATGTAACGCTTAATAAAACCGTAATGGATAAACCCGGTCTTCGTATTTTTATTCCTTCTTTCTCGCCGAACAAAGACGCGGCTTTAAGATACCTTAACTGGCTTGCAAAACCGGAAAACTTTAAATTCCTTCAGATTGGCAACGAAGGCGTAAATCACAGAATGGTAAACGGCGTTCCGCAGACCCTTTCTACTCCTCCGCAGCACCCGTGGTTTATGAATTCACCTAACAATATCGATCTTACAATCCCGATGAACGGCGTTGAAATGGGAAGTGATGATCTGAACGGCAGAGTTCTTGGATTGAGCTACGGCAATGTTCCGCCGGAAGTTGTTTCCAACGCCTATGTTGTTTCAATTCGCAACGCCCGCGGACCCGCTGTGTGGCAGGCAACAACAAAGGTGAATCAGTACCACGGCGATCTTCGTGAAAGAGCCGATGACCTGATTGCCCTTTCGATAACCGCAAAGCCCGGGGATTTTAACCGTGTTTGGGACAATGGTATGAGAGACTGGCTCAGATCCGGAGGTACGGAAGTATTTAACGAGAGGTCTACCTTATACCCGAAAAAATAGTTTCTATTATATAGAACATTTACAGAACAAAACATTTTAGGTTAAAAAAGCCGGCGCGCGAGCGTCGGCTTTTTTTATTAATATTATCTAAAACTTTTAAAACTGAAATTTTTAGAAGTTCTCTTATTTTTAAAAACGCCGCGATTTTATTAGAGCATAAAAAAAGCCTGACCGCGTCAGGCTTTTTTACCGGTTAGTTCGTACTATTCAGATTTGTAGTTTCCATTGTGGAAAACAAAGCTTGTGAGTTCGATAAACGCGCACGGTGTTCCGGGGTTATTCTGGAACATAATAGCTCCTGGAGCCTTGGAGAATGTTACTCTGATTCCCCTGTCTTTCTGGATTAAACCGGAGAAGCCGCCGACGTTCATTTCTTTTACAGGAGTGTTAGCTCCGGGACCCATCGCCGGTCCTCTGATGTCGCCTGCCGGATCATAAATAACAACTACCATTGCGATTGAATCACCCTGTTCAATTTCTACGCCGGCTGCATTGTAGTATTTGCAGGTTACAGTCAATCTCTGATAATCAGCGAGATTCTTAGGTAGTGAGGATTCAGGGATTAACATCATAAAATCGTCCCATCCCTTTGTAAATGGAGTCTGATTTCTGGTAAAATTACCAATCTGCTGTCCGGTATAATTTCCATTATCCATTTTAGCCGCAATTAATGTGCTAAGATCAACAACAAATGGCGCCGCTCCGCCGCCAGCTGCCGCTCCCTTATCTTTTCCGCCGCCGGCGAATACCAGCATTGAGGTCATTAATAAAATAACCGCAACTAATAAAATTTTCTTCATAATAATTCTCCTTCCTTAATGAATTTTTTAACAGGGATAACATAAGTTCCTGTTAACGGTCATTCTACCCTATCCGCACCCCGAAAGTCAACATAAATTTGACATAAAAACAAGCAAAATTTTGGTATAAAGTATAAAAATTATGGTGATAAAATGTATGAAAACCCGGTTTTTGCTTATTATTTTAAGAAAACATCGCGTTTTTTCTGATAATTCGCCATATCTGTGTTTTTCAGGCGATTATTACTTTAATCCTGCGCGCGCGGTCAATTTTCATGATTATAGCTAGAATACCTGCTCTAAAACGTAAAACACGCTCTTATCGGTGCCGAAAATAATTCTTTTCCCGGAAATTACAGGAGCCGATAAAATTGATCCTTCGGTCTCCATCTGCCATAATACTTTGCCGTCTCTTACGGAAATACACACAAGCTCAGGCGGTGAATGCTCATCGCCAAGAAGCCCAAAATACACTCTGCCCGAAGCCAAGGTGGGAGCCGAACTTACCGGAGTGTCAAAAACCTGCTCCCAGCGAAGACGGCCTGTTTGCGCGTTGAACGCCCGCGCGGTGCAGTCACCGCCTGTGTAAATCACCAGATCTTTCCAAATGGCAGGAGACATAAAATCCAGAACGTCAACATTTCTGATGAAGTATTCCCAAATATTGTAATCATTCCCGCGGGTAAAAACTCCATCCCTGTATTCGCGCCAAACCACTTCTCCCGTGTGACGATCATAGGCATGATACCCAAGGTACATTCCGTTATAAACATCCGCCGTGCCAAAATAGATAAGGTCTCCCTTAACCGCGGAAAACGAATACCAGATGGCGTCAATTTCCTTGTAATTATAAAACCACAGGAATTCTCTTGATTTAATATCGAAAGGTCCGACCATGTCCACTCTTGGACCGAAGGCGTTATAGATCACATCGTCCGTTACTAGGAAAGTGACGTTGTACCAGCCGGGGTTGTTAATTCTGAATTGTTCGTCTCCTTGCGGAGAAAGAAAATAAACCGCGTCCGCGTCTCCGACAAAAATAATGTAGTCACCGTAACGCTGTACCTGTGAATTGATCTGGCTGTCCGTTTGAAAATGCCAAATCTCCTGCCCTGTTTCCCTTGATAACGCGTAAAGTTTTCCGTCCTTGCTGCCGAAATAAACCTGATCTTTATCCGCGTATGGAATTGAATTGATCTCGGCTCCGCTTTTGAATACCCATCTCATGTAACCGCTTTCAACATCAAGCGCGTAAAAATTGCCGTCGTCGGAACCGAAATAAATTGTGTCTTCGATAACTACGGGCGGGTTAAGCGAGCGGATTTTTTCATTGCCAGATTGAAGGTTTATTTTCCAGCGGATACCGAGGGGAGGGAGGATTCTTGATGAACTTACGCCTCTTCCGTCTTCGCCTCTAAATTGCACCCAGTCGGTGTTACGCGAACATGCGTTTAGAGAAAAGATTATAACAACAGCCAGAAATGTATGCTTAAAGATTTTCTCGGGGGTCCTGCCGGCAGGCCAAACGCGCCGTCCGTGCATGGCACGAACGACACGTTTGCCTCCGGCACCCCTCAGGAAGTTTATTGAGCATACATTTCTGGCTATTGGTTTGCTATTTTTATTAATAACATATTCGCAGCGCTGAAGAGGGGTAATTAATTTTATTAAATTATTTTTCATAAATATGCCAGTCCTCTTAAGCTAAAAAGGCGTTTTATTGTGTGGTGTATGCCTTGTTTGCGTGTTGTGTTTAAGATGCTTTCATAGCCTTGTTTTAATTGCGCGTAACGGGTGTTTAATTCGTCTTGGGTTTGGAATTCGCGCCAGCGGAGTTCCGAATAAATATCTGCAAAATCTTTAAAATAATTTAGGGCTTCCATATTTAATGATTGCGTTAATTCAACCCCTCTTCCTCTCCGCGCTCTCTGCGCCTCTGCGTCTCTGCGAGAATCTTCACCAAATAATTCCGAATACTCATGCGCCGTCTTGGAAGCCGGTTTTATCGGGTTACCGTCGGCAGCAAGTTTTGCTAAGAGCAAAAGGTATAAACTGCGCGCTGCGGAACGGCTTGGTTGTTTTGCGTTTAAGCGTAAGATTAATTCTCTTACATAGCGTAAGGCGTAGGCTGCGATTATGGCTGTGATTAAAAGAGTTAGAACGGCTTTGCCTGCGGCGCGCCAGGGGAATTTGCGTAATTGAGAGAAGGTGCGGTTTTCGTCGAGGATGGGGATAACTACGTCCCAGTTGTTGAAGTCGCCCATGCCTTCGGGAGCTATTGAAAAAGCGGTTGATTCAAAATCCAGCCAGCCGTAGTCAGGCAGATAAAATTGCGTCCATGAATGGGAATGAAGATTTGTTACCATAAAAAGGTTTTCAAACGGGAATTGCTGAAGGAAGGGGAGCTGCCTTCGCAGGTTTGCAAGACCGCGCAGATGAGCGGGGGTTTGTAAGCCCTCGGCGGCAAGATAACCTGTTACAACGCGCGACGGGATTCCGGCAAGCCTTCCTAGAAGCGCGAAAGTGTTGGAAAACTCCACGCAGTCGCCTTCTTTGTAAATTAAAATAAATTCTTTTAACGCGGCTATTGAACTGTCGTCATACTTGTTAAGGTTGTACTGAAACTGCGAGAAACCGGTCAGTATCGCGATGATATTTTCCATATATAGGCGCGAACCGGTATCGGCTAAATTATCAGCGTTAACAAAGATTTCCTGCAGATAGCGGTTTTCGCCGATTAATTCCTCGCGGTTGTTTTTCCAGTTATCAAGGGCGGCTTTTAAAAATGTTTCAAATACGTTTTTATCATCTTCTTCCAGATTAATTTCCAGATAATGCGACAGAGATTTTTTTTCTCTTTCATTCAATAAACGCATCGGCTCACGCACAAGCATCAATGGATCGCCTGAATGAATATTTGACACAACCTGATGAATGTAGCGCAGAGGTCCTGATTCTTCGCTCAATATTACAGGATCGATTACAACAGGACGATACGGCAGATATTTTTGGCGCAGAGTAGAAAGAGATAAAACTTCATGACTTTCCCGCTGTATATCGTTTTCCCGCTCATTGTTAAACCATGTGACAAAAAATCTTTGGTTCGCCAGATCGTTTAAAGATTCTTCGCGGCTGATCGTAAAACCTTTAACAGGATCGAGCTGTCCGTTAAAAACGCTACCCATGTATACAGGTTCAGTTTGCGAAATTACAATTTTTACCATATACTGACGGGCTTCGCCTGAGCTGCCGCTGCCTCCGGGCCAGTCGTGTTCAGAAATACCGCGCAATTCGCCGCGCCCGCCTTCTCCGTCGCGGGGAAGAGTTCTGCGCCCGCCGCTTCTTTTTGGAATGCCCTTATCAGAATCCGAAGATTTAATTTTTTCCGGTATCCGATCGCTGATAATATTTTTGATAACGGCATTCCGAATAAAATCGGGAGGTAAAAATGTTAGAATAACAACCATAGCAATAAGAGCGAAAAGTGAAAGGAGCAGACTTTCTTTCCATACGCCGGCGCGGCTTTTGGAATAAATGCACAGATAAATAATCAGATTGTAAACAATAAAAATCACCGCTGTCCAAATAAGAATAAACTGAGTAAGAGCGATACTCTGCCCCGCGATTTCTTCTCCCGATCTTGAAAGCGAAAGAAGGCGAAGGCATACCCATGTTAAAACAAACGGTTCCAGAGGCGCGATTTTTATCCACCATACGTACAATTTAGAAATAAAAAACGTAATAAACGCCGTGATTGGAATAAGGAAAAAACAAACGATTATCCCGATACGATCAAAAGAAACAGAAATTCCGGGATGGATAAAGATCAGTATCATAACGCTGAAATAGAGAAAGAGGCGGACAGCGAATAAAAGAACAGATTGTCTTTTCATAATTTAGTCTCCGCGTAAAACATTTCCACCTTGTTTGCGCCGACAGATAACGGATTCAATTTTCCGTACGGCCGCTGTCCGTGCAGATGATCATACCGGCTGCGCAAAAACCAGTTTGAGGAAGGAATACATCCTCTTGAAGTAAAATCACTGATACGAAGAGTCTCAATTTCCTCAGATAAATTCTTACCGGAAGGTTGAATTAAAACTATTGTTGCCGGGCGCTGATTATTAGAAAGAAGAAAACTATTTAAACCAAAATCGCAAGCCGTAGAAAAAATATATATGTCGTCTTTACCCGTCTGCATTCCCGTTTCGTTCTGCACCGGCATAAATGATAAACCCGCAAGCTCTTCCAAAAAAGCGTCCAAATCTTCTTCGTCTTCAATTTCCCAGTTACCGCTTGGAGAGCGAATGTCAAAAACAAACGAAGAGTTCTGCTCCATAAGACTTCGCAAAAAATATGTAAGACGCGCTTTAGCTCTGTCCAGAAGCCACAACGCTTCCAATGACGGCTTACCTGCTTCAGTTCTAACATCAGATCTGCTAACATAAATAATGGCGCCAATTGAAGTGTAATTTCTAAAATGAACTTCCAGCCGGTTTATCTTTTCCTGATTGTCAGTCGAAATGCGCGTAATGAGCGCATCCAGTTTATCGGAACTTTTCCAGTTAATGTCGCGTAACCTGTCACCGGGAGCGTATTCCCTCATGTAATAGCGTTCAATATCGGTAGTTGGTTTATTGCGCCTGTCCTCCGCGCCTGTTTGCGCGTTAATGTAAACCTTTTTCCCAAAACATGGAGCGCACCTGACATTAACCGCTCTGTGCTGAGTCTGCCCGCAGCGGAATGAAAAAAAGCCGAAGATGTCGCGAAGGCGGCAATATCCCTGCGCGCGTAAAATCCCTGACATGGGAAAATTAAGCTGTATTTGCGCCTGAGTTTTTCCGCGTACAACGGAAGTTTCGGCTGACACATAACAACCGCCCTTTGAACCGCAGGGAAAAAAGCGTCCCTGAATAATATAGTGCAGGCGGAAAAAAAGAGGCACAGAAATATCAAGACCTGTAATTAAAGTTTCATCTTCCGGGTTTGCGGCGTTTCCAGCGCGCGCCGTCATTGGAGAAGGCGGTTTCCATGAAGGCTCCATTGCAATTGATTTTCGCGATTTCCAAAAACCGATTATGCCGGTAAAAATCATTAAAAGCAGCGCGGCGCATGATAAAACAATTTCGTAGGTGTTACGGTTAATAAGAGAGCGGATCAAAATTATCAGGGCAAGAACAAAAAACGCCGCGCCGACAGGCGTAAAAATAAATTTTTCGCTGATCTGCCGTCTGAGAGCGGCCGAATTTGACATGCGTTTTTCTGCGAAAACCGCTGCCATCAGATCTCCCGTTTTGAAACAGCCGGTTCAACAGGCACGGATTTTAAGATGCCTGTAAGCGGCGCTTCAGGCGGTATGGAAGGATCGCGCGTAATTATTCTGTGAGCCATCGCATGAATAAAAATTTCTTTAATTATATCGACGCTCACATAATCCATACCTCTGCACATTGCAAGAGATCGCGCAAGCCGCGAAATGCGCACTCCGGCGCGAGGGCTTGCAGGAGTTTCAATATCGGGATGGGTCCTTGTCGCGCGTACGCAATTTACAATGTAGGAAACAACATCGCTGTGCATCTGCACGCTGTCTACCATTTTTTTCCAGCGAATCAAATCGGCGCTGTCAATAACGCTTTTAAAATTGTCCCACGCGTCGATCCTTCCGTGCTTGTTAATAATTGCTGTTTCATCTTCCTCGGAAGGATAACCAAGCGAAAGACGGATCATAAACCTGTCAAGCTGAGGACTTGGAAGCGGAAAAAGGTGAACGCCTTTCAGGTTCATCGTAGCGATAATAAAGAAAGGATCCGCGAGGCTGTACAATTTCCCTTCGATAGTGACGCTCTGCTCTTCCATAACCTGGAAAAAACTCCCCTGAGTTTTAGGGGTCAGCAGGTTAATCTCGTCACATAACACAAAGTGCGCGAACACAGGTCCCTTGTTAAAAAGCATTTTCCCTGTCTGGCTGATAAAACGGTTAAAGCCGAGAATATCCTGAGGAAGCAGGTCGACCGTACATTGGATACGGCTGAACCCTTCCATTGTGACCTTCTCGGTGCCGCCGCCAGCTTTTGAAGCGCTCGCCGCCGCCTGATCCTCAGGCCGCCAGCGTATAGACTGAGCCAGCGCCCTCGCAAGAGAAGTTTTCCCCACCCCGTGAGAATCGGCAAGAATAACATGCCCCCCCGCTATCTGGGCTGCAATAATATACTCCAGCTTTTTAGCGTCCACAGAGATTAGGTTTCTGATGTTGTTTATTAATAATTCTATTGATTCTTTTATGCCTGTTGCCATAATTAAGCATATCATAAATAACGGTGTCAGTCACCTACGATGCAAGGCATCGTACGCTACTGATAGCGTAGATAAAAATTAAAAACACGCTATCAGTAGCGTAGGTGACTGACACCACCATATATGATATACTGAGCCATGAAGCTTGTAACCATTTTGCTGACCATGATCGGCGGTCTTTGCATGTTCCTCTTTGGTATGAAAGTGATGAGCGACGGTCTGCAGAAAAGCGCCGGTGAAAGAATGCGTAAAGCGCTTAATTTTATGACAAGCAACCGTCTTGTCGGCGTTCTTACCGGTTTTCTGGTTACTGCCGTCGTTCAGTCCTCTTCGGCTGTCTCCGTTATGGTTGTCTCCTTTGTAAATGTCGGACTGCTTTCACTTACGCAATCTATCGGCGTGCTTTTCGGAGCAAATATCGGAACTACGTTAACAGCGTGGATTGTCTCGCTTATCGGTTTTAAAATCAGCATTGACGCTCTGGCGGTTCCGGCAATAGGCATCGGGTTTATATTAAAATCAATCAACTGGAAACATCAAAGTATAGGCGAATTTTTATTTGGATTCGGTTTTCTGTTTTTGGGACTTTTTTATCTTTCGGAAGGAATCGGCACAATTGAGTTTAACGCTAAAGCGATAGAAGCGTTCAAGAACATGGGTTTTGTCGCGGTGCTTATCGCTTTCGGCACAAGTTTTGTAATGACTCTCATTATCAATTCATCCACCGCCGCAGTCGCCATGATTATTGTAATGGCCGGCGGTAACATAATAACTTATGAAATGGCAGCCGGAATGATTCTAGGCGCGAACGTCGGCACTACCACAGATGGTATACTGGCATCCATCGGCGGAAACGCAGAATCAAAACGCTCCGCATGGAGTCATGTGCTTTTCAATGTGATATTAGCCTGCTGGGCAATCCCACTGTTAATGCCAGTGCTAAAACTTGTAGATGTCATAGTGCCCGGAGATCCTCTCGCGATGGTTTATGACGCCGGAGGAAAATCAATTGTAAATGTCGCGATTGGTTTTCATCTTGCAATGCTCCATACAACATTTAAAGTATTAAATACTATTTTGTTCCTGCCATTTGTAAACCATTACGCGAAATTTTTAACATTAATTATCCGCGAAAAAGAAAGCAAGAAAGACGAAAAATACAAATTTACATATCTTTCCGCCGGTACAATGGAAGCGCCCCAATTTAACATCGTGCGCGTAGAAAAAGAAATCAGCGACATGGCAAGAATTGTTTCGACTATGTTCTCCGGTTTCTGCTCGGTACTGCGAAGCCTGAACGAAGACGGAAGCAAAAATAAAGAAAACACTGAAGCTCTCTGCGCCGATTTAACGCAAAAAGAAGCTTATATCGACGAAATGCGCGAGGTACTCAGTAATATACTGATTGAGTGTTCGCGTGAGAAATTAAATTACAAAAACGAGACCCGCGTTTCGTACTTGTTACGTGTCATTGTCGTGCTTGAATCAATGAGCGATGAATGTTACAGCATCAGTAAGCTCCTTGAAAAAAACGTTATCAAAGAATGGGGATTTAAAACAAAAGAAATGGACGAACTTATTCCCTACGTTGGACAAGTTGAAGAATTCCTTGAACTGCTTGAAAAACAATTAAGCCGCAACCCGTCAATCGAACTTCAAAAACGCGCCGCGGAGATTGAAGAAAATATTGACAATAGCCAGAAGAAGCTGCAAAAACTCGGGCGCAAACGGATTCAAGCCGGTAAAAATGTTAAGGCGGAACTTTTATTTATTGAGCTTGTCAGGCGGATTGAGAGGCTTGGGGATTACTGCTTTGAGATATCGGGACCGGAGAGACAGTCTTAGTACTACTTATTAAAAATTATTTAAAATAAATCGCAATTACCCGGCAGGGAGCAGGGGGCGCCGCGGCGCGCTGCGATAAAACCTTGGAGGAGTCCGATTGCGGAGCCCTCCAGTATCTAAAATGAAGTAAGATTATTTTTTTCAAGAAAGAAACGCGCATTTTAGATACTGGTGTTTCATTACCTCTAAATGCCGCTGCCTTGGACACAAGGTCTCCTCCATCGGGGAATTCCAAAATGGTTTTACCGCAGCGCGCCGCCGCACCCCCTGCTCCCTGCCGGGCGTTTTAGTGAGGTTTTACCTGCATTAATAAATTAGATGGGCGATTGATACGGCTAAATATAATGGGTATTTGAAAGATGATGATGCCGAAGATAAACGCCAGCTCATCGGGTTTGATCGTAACGCAAATCCACTGGAAGCGTTTTATAATATTCTTGATAAAAATACAGTTCGGGTATTTCATGCAATGAAGCGCCAGAATATTCATAGAGATCTGCGCAAGAACATTTGGCAGCAGTATAAATCGTTTGAATTAATTTTATGAATTAAAATCTCATTTTACAAATACTGTGACACCAGCCGCAGGATTGTTTCTCTTGCTTGTTGGCGGTCTGTGTCCTGTGATTCGAAAAGTATTGCCGGGTTTATTTCCAGCGCTTTGCAGATGCTTAGGATTGTATATAAGTTCGGGGTTCGTTTACCCGTTTCTATGTAGTTTACTTGGTTTTGAGATAAACCCGCTTTAAAGGATAACTCCATTTGAGATATACCTTTTTTCTCTCGTTCTTCACGCAGCCTTTGAATAAAAAGTTGAATATCTATATTTACTTCCTTTTCAAACTCAAAATAATCATTTTTCACCATGTTGAGTGTGTTTTACCACCTTTTTAGGTTGACAAATACACCTATTTAGGTGTATTTTTATACCATATATGGCTTTTTAAAGATAGAGTTGGTGTTTTGGATGGAGGAAATCGAGATGAAACAAAAAAAAGAAAGAGATTATAAGCCAACTAGACAGTGGACGGCTGAAAATAGAATCGCTAAAAAACGCCTTTCTGAATATGTTAAAAAGGCGGTGGTTAATGGTGAATTTGATGATGATAAAATCGCTGCTTCAACAGATAAGAAAGGAGAAGAATGAAACTAAGAATTGTTTTTATTATATTAATTCTCTTATTTGTTTTATCATTTCCTTCATGTAAAGATCCTGATAAAGATACAGAGCAAAATAACATCTACACCGTTTTTTTTCATGCGAATGGCGGTATTCCTACGCCAGTTTATCAGGTTTGCAGTCGCGGTGGAAAAATATCAGAGCCAACAACAATAAGTAAAAATGGCTATAATTTTGGTGGATGGTATAAAGAGAAAGAACTTATTAATAAATGGATTTTTAATAATGATGTTGTTTCAGAAAATATTATTCTTTATGCTAAATGGAATCCCAACATATATACAGTTATATTTGAAATAAACGGCGGCAACCCTGCCCCAGAGCAGCAAAATATAATATATGGTGAAAAAATTGTTACACCTCATTTGGTTTATAAAACAGGCTTTGGTTTTGGCGGTTGGTATAAAGAAGCAGATTGCATAAATGCATGGGATTTTGACATTGATATAGTTAATAATAATATTACTCTTTATGCCATGTGGGATATTAATTACCATGTTGTAGGTTTTGAAACAAATGGCGGCAATCTAATACTTAGACAACAAGTAATTACTCATGGAAGCAAAGTAGTAATGCCTTTTATAAATAAAACTGGATATAGTTTAGTTGGATGGTTTAAAGAATCAGAATTAATAAATCAATGGAATTTTAATACAGATATTGTAAATAATAATATGACTCTTTATGCAAAATGGGATATTAATTATTACATTGTTAATTTCAATACAAATGATGGAAACCCAATTCCTCAACAGCAAATCATTGCATATGGAGAAAAAATAGCAAAACTACCTAATATGGAAAGAACAGGTTATACTTTTGATGGATGGCATAAAGAAGAAACACTAAGTAATCCATGGAATTTTTCATCTGATATAATCACTAATAATGTTACATTATATGCAAAGTGGAATATCATTTATTATACTGTTAGTTTTATCGCAAATGATGGAACACCTGTTCCACAACAACAAAGCATTGCATATGGTGGAAAAGTGATTGAGCCATCAAGAATGACCAAAGATAATAACAATTTTTATGGTTGGTATAAAGAAATTGAACTTAAAAATTTATGGGATTTTGATGTTGATACTATTAAAAACAACATTAGTCTTTATGCTAAATGGGGTCCTCCAGTTATAGCTCCAGGTGCTACTTATAGTTTAAAAATACGCTGGATAGAGGTAAATGTACAAAGTTATGGACATTACATTATTGAGGTTGATTCTGATCAAAGTGTTGGTACGGTAATTTTTTCTTATAACGGAATGAAAAATGTTATAATTACAATTAAAGGCAAAAATCAATCGCAAGTTCTTGATCTTAATATGGATGGCTCAATGTTTACTATTGGAGCCACTGTCACTTTAATATTAGAGGATAATCTTGAAATAAGAGGAAGAAATAGTAATACCGCTTCTTTAATTCAAGTAAATTCTGGTGGTAAATTAATATTAAATGATGGAGTTATAATAACTAATAATATAAAAGGTAGTACTACTTATTCTTCTTCATCTTTTGGCGGGGGTGTATATGTGGACATAGATGGTTTTTTTATAATGAATGGTGGTATTATATCAAATAATAATTCTTTATCCTCTTCTTTATCACAAGGTGGTGGTGTCTACATTTCTAATGGTACTTTTATTATGAATGGTGGTGAAATCTCAAATAATCAATGTTATTCTGTTGCACGTACTAGTTCATCATCTTCAAATGGTGGTGGTATTTATATTCAAAATTCTGGTAATTTTATTATGAATAATGGTAAAATAATCAATAATCAATGCTCTTCTTCTTCATCATCGTTATCTTCTATACGAGGCGGCGGTGTTTACATAGATAATAATGGAAGTTTCGTTATGCATAATGGCGAAATATCGAATAATTCTTTTCTTCAATATTCTAGATACTCATATGGTGCGGGTGTATATATTGGTAATAATGGTTCTTTTATCATGCACAACGGAAAAATTAATAATAATTATTCTTCTTCTTCCTTTTCTGAATCTTATGGAATTGGAATTTATATAGCTACTTATGGTTCTTTTATTATGAACAATGGTTTTATATCTGATAATAATTCTATTAATTCCACACGCTCCTATGGCGGAGGTATTTATATAGGTCAAAATGGTTACCTAATAGTAAATAATGGAGAAATATCTGGAAATATATTAAAAGCATTTACATCATCATATGGTGGAGGTATATATATGGATAATAATAGCGCTTTTAATTTAATAAAAGGTAAAATAATCAATAATATTTCAACATCATCAACCATAAATTCATCGGATAGTGCTTCTTTACATGGAGGTGGAATATATATAAATACAAATGGAATCTTTATTATGCAAGATGGTGAAATATCAGGCAATGCTTCAGCTGCTTCATCTACAACTAATGTAAAAGCACAATCATCTGGTGGTGGAATATATAACGCAGGTACATTCAAGATAGAAAATGGTATTATCTCAGATAATATTTCATCATCATCAAATTATAATTCATATGGTGGTGGAATATATAATTCTGGAACTTTTAATATGAATAATGGGTTAATAAAAGATAATGTAACATCTTCTACAGCTGTCGATTACCAATATGGTGGCGGTGTCTATACAGTTGGTACATTTATATTAGAAAATGGTATTATTTCTAGTAATATTGCTGGTAATGGCGGCGGTGTTTGTATTGGGAGAGGAGCATTCACAATGAATGGTGGTGAAATAACTGATAATAATGCAAGGAATGGAGGTGGAATAAGTAATACAGGTGGAATAAGTAATACAGGTTTAGAAATTTTTAATATGAATGGTGGTATTATTTCTAAGAATATTGCGTCTTCTTTTGGCGGGGGTGTTTTTATTGATAATTGTGTTTTTACTAAAACAAATGGTATAATTTATGGATATTCAATTGGAGATAATGATAGTAATATCGTAAAAGATGTTAATGGAGTTATTCAACAAAATAAAGGTCATGCTATTCATGCTAATGATACTAATAATATATATATAATGGGAAAAGATTCAACCTCCAGGCAAAATGATCTATTGTATTTTGATAGAACATCAAATCCTCCTAATTACAATGGTAATTGGGATTATTAAAAGGAAAAATATAATGATTAGTATTCATGAGTTTTCAACGCCAAAAGAAAATTATTACATTAAAAAAGAAGGAAATATTCTTAATGTATATTTAGATAAAGAAGCAAAAGGGTTAATAAGACATCATATTAATATCTCATTGTTTCATGAAATTGCTTTATATACTACAGAAAGAAAATCATATAAAAAAATCATGCTAAAATTCTATGATAAATTAAATAAAGAAAATCTAAAATGGTTTTTCAAAAGTAAACAAAGCCTGGAAAACGCAGGAACAGCTGCTGGAAGAATAGGCGGTAAAGTTGCTTTTTTACTTGGATTATTTTGCCGTTATTATAATAAATTACCAAGAAACATTAATTTTGTTTGGCGCAAATGTGAAAGATGTAATGGTTTTTCAAATTGCGGAAAATTGTCTAAGTGCGGTGATTTTTATGGTTGCGGCAAAGGCGTGATAAGACCATTAGAACCTAATTTTAATGTTAATACTATACCAGAGATTAGAAGAAAAATTAAATATGAAAATTTAATCATTCCAGATATTGATTAATAAGCGTATCTTAATTTGCCTTCTCGTTCAAAAACTAAATATGTCTAGTGTTTTCACGAATATCTGTTTGTGCTTGATCGTGCTATGATCAAAATTACACAACAATATAGAGAAGAATTAAAACAACGTTAACAATCCTTTTCGGTAAACCAATTTATTACAGCAATGTCTGTATCGACAAGCCGGAAATAATTAATAAGTTTGTTGAGGATATTATAAGGTTGTGTGTGTAAGAAAAATTGAATAATGTGTTATAATTTAAACAACACATACGCTTAATAATTCAATGACATAAACTCCCAAAATATGTTATTATAACAGTTAAAGTTAATTATGGTTATGAGCTTTTTGTAAAATATCTTAGAAATATGTAGGATTAAAATGAATCAGGACATTCGTAATATCGTAACTAATAAATTACTCGAAATTGAAAAAGAACATAATGTAACTGTATTGTACTCTGTTGAATCGGGGTCAAGAGCGTGGGGTTTTGAATCTTTAGACAGCGATTACGATATACGATTTATTTACGCGCATAATTTGCGCTGGTATTTGAACATTCTTCCAAAAAGAGATGTGATTGAGTATCCGATTATCAATGATTTTGATTATTCGGGATGGGATTTAAGAAAAACAATGTTTTTAATGAATAAATCAAATCCTGTGCTTTTTGAATGGTTAAGATCGCCTATTATTTATTATAAAAACGATTATTTTTATAATACTATGAATCAGTTGGCAAAGGAATATTTTTCTCCTATATCGTCTGTTTATCATTATCTGCATATGGCAAGCGGAAATTACAGGCATTACCTGCAAACAGAAAATGTAAAGATTAAAAAATATTTTTATGTATTAAGACCGATAATGGCTTGCATGTGGATAGAAAATTTTAAAGAACCGCCTCCTATGGAATTTGAAAAGTTGCTGGAACTAATTACTGACAATGAGTTATTGGATAAAATCAGCGAATTGCTAAGAAAAAAGAAAGCCGGAATGGAGTTTGGAATAGAACCAAAAATAGAAATTTTAAATAAATTTATTAAAGATATGCTTTATCATTTCGAGACTACAGTTGATAAATTTGATCCAAAAAACAAACCAAAACAGGAATTATTAGAAGAAGGTTTTATAAGTATATTAGAAAATATACAAAGTAAGACAATATAATATTTTTAATTATTTAATTTTGCCTATTGCCTTTTCAATATACTTATCATACAATAAGTATATAAGCAGAATGCCTAAAAATGAAAGTTCAACTCAGGAAAATACACTTCAAAATCCCGTAATAAATTAATTGCAAAAGCATTTAAAGAAACCGGCATGATTGAAAGATATAGTTCCGGCATTATGCGTGTGCGAGTGATATGTAAGGAATACGGAATAAAAGAGCCTGTTTTTAGTGAAGATTTTAATGGGTTTATGGTTACTATATTCAGTGAAAGAGCAACAAGGATTTCTAAAAATGTCCCAGAAAATGTCCCAGAAAACAGACTTGATTCAATTGTTAAGTTAATAAAAAAGAATAAAGAAATTTCAATGCTGGAAATATCAAAATTGCTAAATGTAAATCAAAAAACAATAAAAAGAGATATACAGATTTTAAAAACCGAAGGTATAATAGAGCGAATCGGTCCCGATAAAGGCGGATATTGGAAAATATTAAAATTGAGAAAGAACATAACGTGACTGTGTTGTATTCTGTTGAGCCGGGTTCAAGAGCGCGGGGTATTGTATCTTTTGGCAGCGTTTTTGATATGCGATTTATTTATGCGTATAATTTACGCTGATATTTAAACATTCTTCCAAAAAGAAATGTGATTTTGAGATATCAAGACCACAGAGATGATAAAGTGGGAATTGAAGTAACAGGTTTTTTGCTGCGGTTTTTACTTCTGGAAGAATTTTCTATAATAAAACTTGAGCTGCTTATCCAATCCCCGCTCCTTTAAAAAATAATTCTAACAACAATAGTTATACTTTTATTTTCATTTTTAATAACTTCCAATTGTCTTTGTATTTTCCTTCTTTATCAGAAAAATGATAAACGCCTTTGCCTTCTTCGGGCGGATATTCACCGTGTCTTTCTTTGTATCTTTCTAAATATT